>Ga0182021_10000759_pt1 | contig 35868 bp, 30 predicted proteins | sample 612E3MmetaG_FD_120493 | JGI IMG/M metagenome (GOLD analysis project Ga0182021, IMG submission 120493) | Permafrost microbial communities from Stordalen Mire, Sweden - 612E3M metaG (Illumina Assembly) | ecosystem: Environmental > Terrestrial > Soil > Wetlands > Permafrost | place: Sweden...
CGTGGACGCGCGCAATATCCGCAACATCGTGCTGATGCGCCCCATCAATTCCATGATCGAGTTCAAACAGATCGTCGGCCGGGGCACGCGCCTGTATGACGGCAAGGACTACTTCACCATCTACGATTTCGTGAAGGCGCACCACCACTTCAGCGATCCGGAGTGGGATGGCGAGCCGCTGGAGCCGGAGCCCAAACCGGAACCGCCACCGCGGCCGGTCCCGCCGCCGGAACCACCCGAACCGGAACCCGAGCCTGGTCCGCGACGGCAGCGGATCAAAGTGAAACTGGCGGACGGCAAGGCGCGCACCATCCAGCACATGATGGTCACCAGCTTCTGGCACCCGGACGGCACCCCGATTTCCGCGCACCAGTTTCTGGAGATGCTGTTCGGCAAGCTCCCCGAATTCTTCAAGAACGAAGCCGAATTGCGCGCCCTCTGGAGCGATCCCGATACCCGCGCCAAGCTGCTGCGGGGGCTGGCCGAGAAGGGCTTCGGCCGGGAGCAGATGGCCGAGATGCAGAAGATCATCGACGCCGAAAACAGCGACCTGTTCGACGTGCTGGCGCATGTCGCCTACGCCCTGCCACCGCGCACCCGCGAGGAAAGGGCCGCCCGGGCCCAAGCCGCCATCGGCGCCCGTTTCAACACGAAGCAGCAGGTCTTTCTTGGTTTTGTGCTCTCCCAATACATCAAGGTCGGCGTGGAGGAATTGGACCGGGAAAAGTTGTCTCCCTTGCTGAAATTGCAGTACCACGACGCCATCGCCGACGCCTGGGCCGACCTGGGCCGGCCGGAGGAGGTCGGGTACATGTTCGCCGGCTTCCAAAAGTACCTCTACCAACCATGGGCGTGAGGTCTCGGCTGGCCCCAGGGAACCAACCGCCGCTCAACCTCGTATCATGAATGAGATAAGGCATAGGCAATCATGGCAAGCCGTAAGAAACGCAACGTCTATTGGATCGCACTGGTATTGGTTCTGGCAGTCGCCGGGGTGGCTTTCTTTTCGCTGCGGGCGCTCAGCCGGACGCCCGCCAAAATCGATGCCGAGAAACTCGCCCGCGTGGAGCGCATGGACCTGGTGCGCTCGGTCGTGGCCACCGGCAAGATTCAGCCCACCACCCAGGTGGAAGTCAAATCCAAGGCCAGTGGAATCATTCTGAAACTGCCGGTGAACGTGGGGGACGTGGTGCGTCAGGGGCAGGTGATTTGCGAGTTGGACCAGAACGACCTGCTCCCCAAACTCCGCCAGGCCAAGGCGGCCCTCGGCATGGCCGAGGCCATGCTCAAGAGCGCTCAGGCCGACTATGAGCGCAGCAAGGTGGAGGCCCTGGGGCCCGATGTCCCATTCCTGAAGCGCGACGTGGAACGCGCGCGCCAGATGTTCAAGGAGATGCTGGTGCCGCAGACTGCCCGCGACGACGCCGAGAAGAACTACGAGCTGGCCGTCAACCGCCAGCAACAGGCGCAGGTCAACCTGGGCGTGGCGCAGGCCGCCATCAACAAGGCCGAGGCCCAGGTGGAGCAGGCCCGCGCGGCCCTCTCGCAATCCGAGGAGGATCTGCGCAACGCCACCATCGCTTCGCCCATCGATGGCGTGGTGCTCTCGCGCGACCGCGAAGTGGGCGACGCCGTCAGCTCCATCCTCACCATGGGCTCGGGAGCCACCTTGATCATGACCCTGGGCGATCTGCGCGAGGTGTACGTCAAGGGCAAGGTCGATGAGAGCGATATCGGAATGGTCTACCTGGGGCAGCCGGCCCGCATCACGGTGGAATCGTACAAGGACCGGAAGTTCGAGGGCAAGGTGACCAAGATCTCGCCCATGGGCGTGGAGAAGGACAACGTCACCACTTTCGAGGTGCGCGTCTCCATATCCAACGAATCCCGGAAACTTATGGCCACCATGACGGCCAACGCCGAGATCATGCTCGAAGAGCACAAGCAAGTGCTGGCGGTTCCCGAGGGAGCCATCGTTTATAAGAAGGATCGCTCTACGGAGGTGGAGGTGGCCGACGCCGCCGCCGAGACCGGCAAGCGGCGCGTGGCGGTGGCCACCGGCATCAGCAACGGTTCCAAGACCGAGATCCTAAAGGGCCTGGCCGAGGGCCAGCAAGTCGTCCTGCAATAGGACCAACCCTGTGACGTACCTGAAGGAACTATTCGGCCAAGTCGTTTCCAGCCTGCTGCGTAACAAGCTGCGCAGCGTCCTGACCATGGCGGGGATCGCCTGGGGCGTCGCCTCGATGGTGCTGATCGTGGCCATGGGCGACGGCTTTAAGGTGGGCCAGCGCGACCGGCTCCGCCAGCTCGGCGAGAACGTCGTCATCGTGTTCCCCGGGCGCACCGAGAAACAGGCCGGCGGACGCCGCGCGGGCAGGCGCATCCGGCTGGACTACGACGACGTGCGCGACATCCGCGCGGAATGCTTCCTGGTGCGCTACGCGATCGCCGAACTTCAGAATTCGGTGAAAGCCGTTACCCCTTTCAACGCCGGCAGATTTTCGGTGATGGGCGTGGAGCCGCTGTATTCCCAGATCCGCAGCATCCCGGTGGACCGCGGCCGCTTCCTGGTGGACCAGGACAACGACTCGGCGGCGCGGGTGGCGGTGCTCGGCGACAATGTCCGCAAGCAGTTGTTCGGCGAGCGGCCCGTCGCGCCGGGCGCATCCGTGGCCCTCAATGGGCTGGCGTTCCGGATCGTGGGTCTCATGCCGCCCAAGACCCAGAACAGCAGTTACAACGGACTCGACAGCGATAAGATCTACATTCCCTACTCCACCATGGTGCGCGACGCGCCGCTGGCGGACGAGAATTTCCACCCCGGAATCGTCAGCGACCTGGTCTACGTCCCGGCGTCGCTCGACGGGTGGAAGGCCGCGCGCGAACAGGTGCTGCGGGTGCTGGGGCGCAACCACCGCTTCGACCCCGACGATACGGGTGCCACCTTCATCTGGGACACCGTGGAAAACGCCCAACTGGTGGACACCATCTTCACCTCCATGACGGTCTTTCTGGGGGCGATTGCGGTGGTGACGCTTACGCTGGGAGGCGTCGGGGTGATGAACATCATGCTGGTGACGGTGGCCGAGCGGACTCACGAGATCGGGCTGCGCAAGGCCCTGGGCGCCACTCGCCGCCGCATTCTGGCGGATTTCCTGCTGGAAGGCATTCTGCTCGCGGGCCTGAGCGGCCTCGGGGGCTGGTTCGGGGCCTATGGCCTCGCGGGCGCGGTGAACCGGCTCCCCAAGCAGGAAATGTTTGGCGGACTTCCGGTGAGCGGAACCACCACCGCCATCGCCTTCGCGGCGCTCGGCATCGTGGCGGTAGCTTCGGCGCTCTGGCCCGCGTGGCGCGCCGCCAGCCTGACCCCAGTGGAGGCATTGCGCTATGAGCGGTAACTCTCCTATGTGGGGCGGGCAATCTTGCCCGCAGCCGCCTTTCAGGCGGCTTTTTCGCGCCGCGGCGAGTCTTCGGAGCCGCAGTCGCCGGCCAAAAGCCGGCGGCAGCCAGGATTGGCTGCCCCACGGTTGGACCCATGACAGTTAGCTCCATCTTCAGCGAAGCCGGGCAGGCGTTGAAGTTCAACCGCCGCCGCAGCATCCTCACCACCACCAGCCTGGCCTGGGGAGTGGCGTGTTTCGTCATCCTGTACTCGTACGGCGAAGGTTTCCACCTGGCGCTGCGGACGGCGTTCCTCCAGGTGGGGTCGGACCTCATCCTGGTGTACGGCGGCCAGACCTCGACGCAGGCGGGCGGCGAGCGCGCCGGCCGCAGGATCCGCGTGGAACGCTCGGATGTGGACGCCATCCGCGAAACGGTTCCCATGGTGGCGGCGGTCTCCCCCGAAATGATGATGGGCGGGATGACCGTGGTGCGCGGCTATCGTTCCCAGACCACCATGGTGCGCGCCGTCAGCGTGGCTTACGGGCGCATCCGCAACGAGACCATGGAGACGGGCCGGTGGCTGGTGCCCGAGGATGAAACCGGCAAGCAGCGCGTGGCGGTGCTGGGTGCCAATAGCGCCAGCAAGCTCTTCGGCGAGATCCCTCCGGAAGGCGAAGAGATCTCGATCAACGGCCTGCGCTTCACCGTGATCGGAGTTCTGAAGACCAAGACGCAGGTGGCCAACTACAACACGCCGGATAACGAGTGTGCCTTCATCCCGTTCGAGACGGCGTCGCTGTATCGCGATTTGAAATACCCCGACGACATCGTCTGGATGCCGGTCAACCCGGTTTTCCGGGACCAGGCCCTAAAGCAGGTGCGCGCCACGCTGGCCCGCATGCACAACTTTTCTCCCAACGACGAGCGCGCCGTGCATTCCGTTGTCTTTAACAAGTACATACGATTGGTGGACACCATGGGGATCGCGCTGCGCCTGCTGCTGGGCTTCATCGGCACGCTGACGCTGGCCATTGGCGGAGTGGGCTTGGCCAACATCATGCTGGTCTCGGTGACGCAGCGGACGCGCGAGATCGGCATGCTGAAATCCATCGGAGCGACGCGGCGCGCCATTCTGTCGCAATTCCTGCTGGAGGCGGTGGCGATCGTGACGGTAGGCGGAGTCATGGGCGTGGCGGCCGGCTGGGCGGTGACGGCCGTCCTGGGAAGGCTGCCGCTGCTGGGGCCGCTGTTCCACCAGACCAACGGGACGGGCGACATCCGCCTGCATATCTCCACATTCGCGGTGGTCACCTCGACGGCAATGCTCGAGAGCATTGGCCTGATCGCCGGCCTGCTGCCCGCCATCAAGGCCGCGCGCCTGGACCCCATCGAGGCCCTGCGGTACGAGTAGGGCGGCCAAGTCTGCGGGAGCCCTTGCACGGGTTATGGGTTTCCCTTATTATGTGGATATCATGAACCTCACTCTTTCTCTCGACGATCAACTCATCAAGAAGGTGCGGAAGATCGCTGTCGAGCGGGACACTACCCTGACGGGCCTGGTTCGCGACTACCTGGAAAGACTAGCCGCCGAGGACGCCGCATACGGCCGGAGACGCCGGGAGCGCGTGGCGCTAGAACGCAGTTTCGAGAGCTTCCGGTTCAAGGTTGGCGAGCGAACCTGGAAACGGGCGGACCTATATGTCCGCTCGTGAATTCCTCGACACGAATGTGCTGGTTTACGCTTACGACCCGGGCGATTCGCACAAGCAGCGCGTCGCGCAGGACCTCGTCAGGAGGGCGCTGGCGGGAGATATCTTAGCGTCGACACAGGTGCTGGCGGAGTTTGCCGCCACCCTTTTGCACAAGATGAAGCCGGCCGCCCGTCCCGAGGATGTGGCTGCGGTGCTGGACGCGCTGAGTCCAATCCGCGTCGTTGTCCCCGACGCCGACATCGTCCGGCGCGCGGTGGAAGCCCGGGCCGAATACGGTTTGCACTTCTATGACGGCATGATCGTGGCAGCCGCCGAGCGGGGCGGTTGTGGGCGGATCTGGTCCGAGGACCTGAACGCCGGCCAGGAGTACTTCGGTATTGCAATCGCGAACCCCTTCCGGCGATAGCGGGTCGCACGCCGCGCGGCGCCGGCTATTCGACCACTGGAACAAGCTTGGACTCGATGATGCGCTGGTCCGAGGTCACCAGCCGGAGCCGATGGACGCGAGCCGTGGCGGCAATTGCCCGGTCGGCGGGATCCCGCAAAACACTCAGTGCGGCGACATCCAGGGCCACTTCATAAGTCAACGGAAGGATGCGAAAAGTCGGGTTGGAATTCAAGTCCCGGAAGAACTCATCCAGCGATACCTTCAGTGCCGGTCTTCCTCCGCCTGCGAGGACGGCGATTTCCAGAAGACTGATGGCGCTGAGTGCCACCGGCTCGCCCCGCCGAGTTGCCGATTCGAGCACTCGCAGTTGCGACCGGGACAGCTTTCTGGTTTCGAATAGCCATCGAAGGAGGACGTGCGTATCCAACAGCAAACGCGGCAGCAGACGGCAACTCCTATTCCGGTCCGGCAACTTCCCAGACGATAGACGTGTTCACGATGTCGCCCACGATTTGGCCCTTGTGCGCCCAACTGTTGGCGGGCGACTTTCGGATGGGTTGCTTTGCCGGGCCGAGCACCGCCACGGGGCGGCCCCGCCTGGTGATGGTGATGGTCTCCCCGGATTGTTCGATCTCGCCGAGGCAGGCCAGGCACTTGGCCTTGAACTCGGACGCACTCAGTACGCGCTCCTTCATGATTCTCATGATAACAAACGATATGGTCATGTGACCAACTGTGCCTTGCGTGTCCCAACTGTAGCAGCGTCCTTCCTGGATCGCCGTCCGGGGACCGGAAGGGGCACAGGTCCGAGACGGTCAAGTGCACTGAGTTGCGTACGAGATGAGTCAAGACTAGATTGAAAGGCATGCGTGCAGGGCTGTTCTCCAGTTTGTTGTTCCTGCTGAGTTCGGCGACCGCTGGGCATGCTCCAGGAACACCGGCATTTGAAGTTGCATCGGTCAAACCCAGCCAGCGTCGGATCGGAGCGGATTACAACAATCGGGTTACGCTCTTGCCTTCCGGGATCACCGCCAGAAATGCCACGTTGAGGCGCCTTGTATCCGAGGCATATCGACTCCAGGTGCGTCAAGTAGTCGGACCAAGCTGGCTCGATCGGAACGAGTACGACATCGAAGCACGGACAGGCGACCAGGCCAATCGGGAGGAACTGGACCTAATGCTCCGCACACTCCTCGCCGAGCGGTTCAACTTGAAGCAGCACCGCGAAACGAGGGAAATGCGGGTATACGAACTGCTGGCCGACAAGGCCGGTACCAAGATCCATTCAGTGAAGGGCGAAGAAACCGCCAAAGCTGGAGCGGGATTTCATTTCCATGGGGATATGCGTGGGTTCGCGGACTTCCTCGCAGTTCAGTTCTCTGTCCCAATATTGGACGATCCAACCCAACCAGGCAGAGCTGGGGGCCCTGCCATTCCGGTTTTAGATAGAACGGAACTCCCCGGCGTTTACGACCTCACCGTCGACGTCAAACCCGAGTTGGGCACCGATTCGTTCACCCTATGGCAAAGAGCCCTGCGGGAACAATTGGGGTTGAGAATCGAAAGCCGTCGCGGTCCAGTAGAAGTTGTCGTGGTCGATGACGCAGCCAAAGCCCCGAGCGCCAACTGAATATGACCGCTAGATACGGCGTTTATGGGATCCGGGTCCGCCGGTGTTCGCACGCTAGCGGCACTTGGCCGGGTTTTTTGCCCAACCGCTCCTAACGTTGTCCCCGTCACCGCATTTTGCACCCGTGTGCTATCACTAGAACTGGATGGATCGCATCGGGCGATATCAGATCGTCGGGGAATTGGGGCGGGGGGCCATGGGGGTGGTGTACCACGCCATCGACCCCAATATCGGGCGCCCGGTGGCCATCAAGACCATCCATTTCGGCGGAGGGCGCACGCCCGAGGAACAGGACCGGCTGCGCGAGCGCCTGTTCCGGGAGGCGCGCTCGGCGGGCATCCTCTCGCACCCCGGAATCGTCACCATCTACGACGTCGAACAGCAGGGCGATCTGGCCTATATCGCCATGGAATTCGTGGATGGGCCGACGCTCGACCAGGTGCTCTCGGAAGCGCGGCCCATTGCGCCCGAGCAGATGTTCAGCATCCTCGGGCAGACCGCCGTGGCGCTCGACTATGCGCACCAGAAGGGCATCGTCCATCGCGATATCAAGCCGGCCAACATCATGATCGCCAGGGACGGCACCACCAAGATCGCGGATTTCGGCATCGCCAAGATCACGGCGGCGGACCAGCTCACCATGACCGGCAACATCGTCGGCACGCCCCACTATATGTCTCCCGAGCAGGTGCAGGGCCAGCCGGTGGACGGGCGCTCGGACCAGTTCTCGCTGGCGGTGATCGCGTTCGAAATCCTCACCGGCGAGAAACCCTACTCCGGAGAGCACCTGACCACCGTGGTCTATAAGATTGTCGCGGAAGAGCCGGCTGCGCCACGCCGTCTGAATCCTACGCTGGGCAGCGCCATCGAGAGCGTGCTGCGCAGAAGCCTGTCGAAGAAGCCGGACGCGCGCTACCCCACCTGCCAGGAGTTCGCCGGGGCGCTGGAGAAGGCGTGCGCTGCCAGCAAGGGTTGGAAGACCATGCCGCGGGGCGGCAGCTTGAACGAACCGACCATGGCCGATTCGGCCAAGCCCGTGGCGATGCTGCCACCGGCGCGGCGCGCGCGCCTCGCGGAAGCACCCGCCACCGCCGAAAGCGGGCAGCGGCGGACGGGTGGTTTCCTGCCGTTTCTGCTGGCCATCCTGGTGGCGGCCGGCCTGCTGGCGCTGATTGGCTGGCAGGCTGCCCCGTGGCTTTCCAACCAGGCGCAGGCGACCAAGCCCCCGGCCCCGCCACCGGTTCAGCTTCCGCCGGTTGCCGCTCCGCCCGCGGCTACGGCCACGACTCCGGTGGAACCGAAGCCGAGCCCCATGCCGCCTCCCGCCGCGACCCCGGTGGAGACCGGCGACACGCCGGCGCCGGGGCGCCCTCTGAGCCCGGAGCGGAAACCGCCCGCGCCGGCCGTGGCCGCCACTCAGCCGGTGTCGATCATCAGCAGCCCCGCGGGGGCCACCGCGACATTGGACGGGAATCCGGAGAAGGCCTGCAAAGCGCCCTGCTCGCTGGAGGCCACGCGCGGCCGCCACACCATCGCCATCACCATGCCCGGATATCAGATCGAGCATCGCGATGTGGACGTGGAATCGAGCCCGGTGGAAACGCTGCCGGTGATTTTACGGCCGCTGGGCGGGACCCTCCTGCTGGCCAGTGTGCCGGAGGGCGCGGCGATCTCAGTGAACGGGCGCTCGATCGCGCAGGTCACTCCGGCGCAAATCCCGCTCGCGCCGGGAACCTATACCATCGCCATCGAGAAGGATGGCAAGCAGAGCAGCGCCAAGGTGGAGATCCGCAACGGGGCGATCACCCACCAGAGGATTGTTCTTGAGCCGTGAGCGTGGGGACGCCCGGAATGGGCGCTACCAGAGGAGCGGCCCAATCCCAGTTGCGGCGTTCGATGATGGTCTGAGGCTCGTAGGTCTTGCCTTTAGCCAGCCGCCGCTCTTCCCGCTTCACCGACCATAGCAGCACCGGCCCGATGGCGCCGCTTACCACGCGGCTGAACAGTCCGAATTCCCGGCCCACGTCTTTGCGCAGCGCGCGAATCCGTTGGCTGACCGCCTCGTTGGTGCGCCGGAGATGCTTCTCCATAGCCCACAGCGCCGCGGCATAGCCGTCTTTAAGGGCGCGGGCCTCCCACTGAAAGCGCGCCCGCACGCGCGGATCGGGGTCGTTCTTGTACCGCATCCAGCCTTCCAGCGTGGTGCGGCAGATGCGGTAAATGCTGGGCCCGTTGATCTCGAAATCGCGGCGAAAGGCCCAATCCAGCCAGTGCTTGGAATCGTCGCGCGAAATAGCCGCGTGCTGGAAGTTGAAGCGGTCCTGGCCGTGAATATCGGCCAGGTCGATGCCTGGCAGCATGCGCCCCTGCGCGTCCATCTCGGCGAACAGAGGCGTGCCGGGCACGGGCGTGTAGAGCATGAACTGGTGGAAGTCGGTGTTGTGCGACACTGCGTGCTCGAGCTCGCTCTGAATGTTCTCGGGGGTGTGGTGCTCGAGGCCCACGATGGTGGATCCCAGCAGCTTGATGCCGTGCTGCCGGAGCTGGGCGGCCAGCTTGCGCGTGTCCGTTCCATGCAGTTTGGAGTACTGGGAGTGGGGCGATTCGAGGCCCATCCAGACCCACGAAACCCCCAGTTCCACCAGCTCCCGCATGGTGTACTGATTGATGGCGTTGGCGGACGAGAAAACGTACAGCGACCAGGGTTTCCGGCCATCCTTCATGAAGCCGAGCAATTCCATGGCGCGCCGCTTGTGCAGCAGGAAATTCTCGTCCATCACGAAGAACGATTTCACATCCAGCTTGGCTTCCATCTCCGACATGACGCCGAAGAGTTCCTCGCCGGTGTTGTAGAAATTCAGGAACTTGCCCTTGCCGCCGAAAAAGGCCGAGGTGGTGCAGAAGTTGCAGCCCATGGGGCACCCCACCGACGGAATGATGGTGGCGGCGGTGCGGCCCTTGTCCTGGGGCAGCTTCAGCCCCATGGTGCGGCCTCCGAAGCCAGAGACGATTTCCGGGTGGCGGATGGGGGCGGTGTCGTCTTCGCCGAGGTACCGGCGCATCCAGGAGATGCCGTCGCCGCGCACGAAGTGGTCGGCGTCGACCAACTTCTCGATGCCGGGAGTCGCGGCCACGTGGCCGCCGATGACGATGACGGACTTGGGCGATACGCGCCGCACCGTCCGGCACATCTCCCGCACTTTCCCTATGTTGACGATGATGGAAGAAATGCCGACGATGTCGTAATTGTTGGCGAGCAATTCCGCTTCGAAGGTCTCGCGCGTTGGAAAATCCAGGACCGTGGTGGGCGCCGAGATGTTCTGCTGGATCATCAGGATGCCCCACGAGCGGTGAAACATGCGGAGGGAAAACGGCCCCTGTTCACGCGTCACCTGATTGTGATAAAGCTCCATGGGGTTGATCTTGCGGCTGCCGAACTCGTCGTCTTGCGCGTACGGACCAAACACGGAACTGAACAAAACACGGGCGCGAACGCCCTTGGGATGGGTCTGCGTCTTCACGGTTGAGTGCCGAGACCATTGTACCACCCGCGGTTATGATCGAAGCTCCGTGAACACCTTCTCGCGCGAAGCGAAGACCGCGCCGGCATCGGGCTCGAGACTGCGCGCCACATGGCGGCCGCGGGCGCCAGCATGGTGCCGCGGCGCGGGCGAAGGACGCGTTGGAGGCGCGCGCCGCGGAGACCGGAAGCGGGGCGGACTACATCGCCGGACAAACCATCGCGGTGACGGCGGTTACACCACCACCGCGGTGTGGCCGTTCGAGCCGTAAAGTTACAGGACGTTGACTACACCCTCGAATTCTGTTAAACAGGTCTGAACATCCCGAGAATTCAGTATTCAAGATTTTGATTCCGGGCATTCAGGATGTTGATCGGGGGCAATCCATGTTCAGCCAAAAACGGAGCCTAGAAATGACGAAAGTTTTCCTGGGAATGGCAGCGTTCCTGTGTTTTTCCGCGGTCCTGTGCGGGCAAACCACGTCTCTGACCGGGACGGTAGCGGACCCGTCGGGGGCGGTAATTCCGGGGGCCATAATCTCAATCGTCAATACCCAGACGGGCGCGGCGCGCGATGCGGTGGCCGATTCCCAGGGCCGCTATACCATGCAGCAGTTGACGCCGGGAACCTACACCCTCACCGCCAAGGCCAGCGGCTTCGCCGACGTGGCGATCGAAAAAGTCGAGTTGCTGGTGAACCAGCCGAGGACTCAGGCGATTACCTTCGAGAAAGTCGGCGCCACCAGGACCACCATTGAGGTGGCGGCCACTTCGGCCCAGGTGAACACCACCGACGCCTCCCTGGGCAATGCCATCGGCGGCACCGCCATCGTGGAGCTTCCGATGTTTGCGCGCAACGTGGTGAACCTGCTCCAGTTTCAGCCGGGAGTCACTTCCACGGGCGGCGGTACCACCGACGAACGCGATGGCGCGGTCAATGGAGGCCGGGCGGACCAGTCCAACGTAACGCTGGACGGCGTGGATGTGAACGACCAGAACGCGCGCGCCGCATTTACCAGCGTGCTGCGCGTGACGCTCGATTCCGTGGAGGAATTCCGCACGACCACCAGCAACGGCTCGGTGGATGTCGGCCGCGGCTCCGGCGCCGACGTCTCCCTGGTGACCAAATCGGGCACCAACGAGTTCCACGGCTCGCTGTACGAATACCGGCGCGGAACGGAAACGGCCGCCAACACTTTCTTCAACAACAGCGCGGGCGTGCCCATCGCTCCGCTGCTGATCAACGTGTTCGGCGGCTCAGCGGGAGCGCCGATCAAGAAGAACAAGGCCTTCGTCTTCTTCAACTACGAGGGCCGCCGGGACGCCAGTTCGAGCAGCGTCAACCGCACCGTCCCCTCGGAAGCGTTGAAACAAGGCATCGTCCAGTACCACGACAAGAACGGCGTGCTTCACCAGGTCACCGCGGCCGACGTCAAGAGCTTCGATCCTTCGGGGATCGGCATCAACCAATCCGCGCTCAAGGTGTTACAGGGGTTCCCGGCTGGAAACAGTTCGGTCGGAGACATCGATGTGATTTCCCCCGATGGGCTGAACACCGTCGGGTATCTCTTCAACGCGCCGACCCACTCCGTCCAGAACACCTACATCGTCAAGTTGGACTACAAGCTGGACTCGGCCAGCAAGCACAACTTCTTCGCGCGCGGCAACCTCCAGAACGACAGCAAGGACGGCCTGCCGCAGTTCCCCGGGCAGGCGCCCAACTCGGTGACGCTGGCCAACAACAAGGGCCTGGCGGCGGGCTATACGGCGGTGCTGACGTCGCGCATGGTGGCCACCACACGCTATGGCTTCACGCGCGCCGGCGGAGAGACCACCGGCATTCTGGCCAGCAACTACGAATGGTTCCGCGGATTCTCCACTCCCTACGGCACCTCGACTGGCCTCGCCCGCATCATCCCGGTCCACACCATCTCTCAGGATCTTTCGTGGAACAAAGGCGCCCACGATTTGCGCTTCGGCGCCAATATCCGCCTGATCTCCAACCAGTCCAACAGTTACCGGCACTCGTTCAGCAGCGCGTCGTCGAACCCCAGTTGGATCAAGGGTACGGGCGGCGATTTCACGCCCGCTTCGCTGAACATCGCCAAGAGCGATAACACCAGTTACCAGTACGCCATGGCCGCCCTGCTCGGCCTGGAGAGCCAGGGGACGGCCGCCTATAACTACAAGACCGACGGCAGCCTGATTCCGGCGGGCGCCCCGGTGGCGCGCGACTTCGTAAACAACGAAGCCGACATCTACGCGCAAGACACCTGGAAGGCCAGCCGCGGCCTCACCGTGACGGCGGGCTTGCGATTCTCGCTGGCGCCGGCGGTTTACGAAGCCAACGGGCAGCAGGTGTCCCCCAACATGCCGTTCTCCGACTTTCTGAACAAGCGCGGCGCGCTGGCGGACCAGGGCCTCTCGCAAATGGGAGTGGGCCTCATCAGCTTCGTCGCCGGGAACGGGCCCGGGGGAAGACCGCTGTACCCCGATCACAAGAACTGGTCTCCGCGTCTGGGTCTGGCCTACACCCCCAAGGCGGAGGGAAGCCTTGAGAAGTTCCTCTTCGGCGGCCCCGGCAAGACCTCCATCCGCGCCGGCGCCGGTATGTACTACGACGAGATCGGCCAGCCGCTGGCGCAGACCATCAACGCCAACGCGTTTGGCCTGGCCACCACCCTCACCACTCCGCCCAACGTGCTGACCACCGCCCAACTGCCGCGGTTCACCACGTTCTATGCGGTGCCGAGCGCCATCGTGCCCGCCCCCGGTCCCTCCGGACTGGGAGCGCCCTATCCGACTTCCGGCGCCGGCTCGTTCGCCATCACCAGCAGCCTGGACGACAAGTTGAAGGCCCCCTACACCATGAACCTGAACTTCACCGTGGGCCGCGATTTCAGCCATGGGCTCTTCGTACAGGTGTCCTACGTCGGGCGTCTATCGCGCAACACGCTGACCAACCGCGACATGGCGGCGTACACCAATCTCAGGGATCCCAAGAGCGGCCAAACCTTCTACGAAGCGATGCGCCAGTTAGCCACGGCGATCGACGTTCAGGGTGTTTCGATTGCGAACCTGCCGAAGATCCCCTTCTTTGAAAACATGTGGCCGGCCGCCGGAGGCCACGGTCTCAGCTCCACGCAGGTGTGGGCCAAAGACTACTATGACAACTATACCCAGGGCGATTTCTCGGATGCGCTCAACGATTTCGACAACGCCGCCAACTGCAACGTGGGGGGCACCCTGTTCACCTCGGGCGGGGACATCAGCCAGGCCGCCTGCGGGGCGCAAGGCCCCTGGATGATGTTCAACCCGCAGTTTTCCGCGCTAGCCGCCTGGAGTTCCATAGGCAAGGGATCTTACCACGGCATGCAATGGACCATCCGCAAGAGCTTCAGCAGCGGACTGCAATTCGATCTGAACTACACGTGGTCGAAATCCATCGACCTGGGTTCCGCGCGGGAAAACGACGCCGGCACCGGCAACTCCAACTTCGCGGGGAACCAGGATTTCGTGCAGAACGCCTGGAATCCCAGTCAAATGCGGGGTGTGTCGGCCTATGACACGGCCCACCAGATCAACGGCTTTGTGGTATACCAGCTCCCCCTCGGCCGCGGGAAGAAATTCGGCAGCGGCATGAGCAAAGTGCTGGATGCCTTCGTGGGCGGATGGCAGATCAGCGCCGCGTACCGGCAGACCTCCGGTTTCCCGACCAGCGTCATCAATGGCCAGCGTTGGCCGACGGATTGGGAAGTGGATGCCTTGGGCACTCCCAACGGGAAACCGCGTCCCCCCATCACCAGCAACAAGAATGCGCCGGGGCCCCAGTCGGGCGTGGCCGGCGGACCCAATCTGTGGTCCGATCCGGCGGCGGCCTTCGACTCCTACGGCGAGACCATGGCCGGCGAAACCGGAAGCCGCAACACGCTGCGCGGCTCCGGCATATTCAATATCGACACGGGCGTCAGCAAGACTTTTTCGATGCCATGGTCGGAGCACCAGAAGTTCCAGATTCGCTGGGAGACCTTCAACCTGACGAACACCATCCGATTCGATCCGAATGCGTCGTACACCACTCTGACTTCGCCGTCGAGTTTCGGCCAGTTGTACGATCAGTTCGGCTCGCCGCGCCAGATGCAATTCGCGGGGCGGTTTACCTGGTAGGACGTGGCGCAGCCTCTCAGGCTGCCGTCTCCGCACTCATGCGGAGACTCTTTATGGGCCGCGAGCCAAGCGTCCCCACGAGTGGGGGGTGCCCTCCGGGCCCGGCGGGTTGGTAACCCGCCCGGAACCGCTCGTACACAGGCGCCCAGCGCCGGTTGCCAACCGGCGCGCAGGATACTATCCTGCCCCGCAGTGCGGCAGAGCCGCAACGAGTGGTGGCGGTTCTCCGCGGTTGTGGCGGGCGCATCCAAGGGCGGCAGGCGGATTGCCAATCCGCCGCAGATTGGCAATCCGCCCCACAATTCGTCGCGGCACGCGAAGAAAATGACAGATAGTAATACAATCAACGCAGGATGTTCGGTCCCGCGAAAACTAAGTGGCATTGGCCTGAGAGGCTGCGCCACGTTGGGTTAGGCCAGCCAGTCCTCTAGAACGCGCAGCTCGGCGGATAGCGCGGCGGCTACAGCGGGGGTTTTGCGGCCCTCGAACCACTTTCCCAGCACGCGCAGACGGCCGGTGGCGCGATCGGCTTTCAGGTCCACGCGCGCGACCAGTTTCTCTCCGAGCAGAAACGGCAGCACATAGAATCCATACCGGCGCTTCTCGGGCGGCACGAAGATCTCCACCCGGTAGTGGAAACCGAAGAGGCGCTCGACGCGCGGGCGGCACCAGATGAGCGGATCGAAGGGCGAAAGCAGGGCGGCGGCCTCGATGCTTCGCGGTGCTTCCGCCTGGGGGTGGAGATAGGCCATCTCGCGCCAGCCTTCGACGCGAGCCTCGTGCAACTGGCCCGATTCGACCAGCTCACGCAAGCGCGGCCGGGCGTCGCCTACGGGCATGCGGAAATAGTCGGCCAGGTCTTTCGCCGTACCCACGGCGTGGGCCCGCGCGGCCTGAAGCAGCAGCCCCCGGCGGCCTTCGTCGTAGTCCACGCGCGGGGAGCGGTGTTCGGCGGGAATCAAGCGCTCGGCGAGGTCGTAGAGGCGCGAGAAATCCGGGCGTCGGCCGGCAGCCGCCAAATCCCCGCGCAGGAAATGGGCCTCCAGAACGCCGCGGGTTACGGTTCCGATCCAGGCGCCGGGAATCCGCAGGGGCGCACCGTCGGGAGGCGGCAGGTCGTCGGCAGCCAGCGGGCCTCGCCGCCTCACTTCTTCCAGCACCCAAGCCGCATAGCCGGCGTGTTGCTCGAGGACTTTGGCGAATCCCCAAGGGCGGACGCGATCCGTCTCCCGCCGGTAGCGCAGCAGCGGCCACGTTTCGGCGGGGACGATGGAGATCTCATGCGCCCAGTGCTCCGCGAACTGGCCGCTGCGGTAGACGAGCTGGTCGAAGCGCGCGCGGTCGTATGGCCCCAGGCGGGAGAACGGCACCATGTAATGCGCGGGGCAGACCACGTTGACGCAATCGATTTGCAGCAGCCCCAGCCGGCGAATGGTGTCGCGCAGATGGCGGATGGTGGCGCGCCCGGGACGCTGGCGATCAAACCCCTGCGCCGCCAGAGCCAGGCGCCGGGCTTCGGCCAGGGAGAGCGACGTGAGCATGGAAGAACCCTATGTTAGCTGGAAATCCCCGGCTGGACATTTCTTGAGAATCCCGGGCCTTCGCCGCCACTAGTGTTGATACAAACGATGTTCCGAATCTGCTTACTAGTGTTCTGTGGCGTGGCCCTCACCGCCGCCGAGCCGGGTGTCAGGGCGCAGTTCATGGGGGGGACGCTGGCGGGTGTCTCGGCCAAAGCGAGCGCTCGGCTGGATTTGACCGATGGCGAGGCGCTGGCGTTCCGGTGCGGGCAGACGGAGCTGCGCATCCCGTTCCGGAAGATCGATACGTTGGAGTATGGGCAGAACGTCAGCCGGCGGTACGCCGCGGCGGTGCTGATTTCGCCCGTGCTATTGCTGAGCAAAGCGCGCAAACACTTCGTCACGATCGGGTACCTGGACGGCGACGGGCGGCAGCAGGCGCTGGTGTTGCGGGTGGAAAAGGGCGACATACGGTGGGTGCTGGCCAGCCTGGAGGCGCGCACGGGGCGGCGGATCGATTATCAGGACGACGAGGCTCGGAAGGGGAGGAAATGATGAAAATGCCGCCGATTCTTCTGCTGTTGGGCGTGGCTGGGGTCGTGGGGGCGGAGGATCCGGCCAGGATCGAGGCGGCGGGGCTGCGGCAGTTGCTTTCCATACAGCGGGTGTATGTGGACCGGCTCACGGGAGGGGAAACGGCGGCGCAGATGCGCGACATCCTCATTAGTAGTTTGGAGGGCGCCAAGCTGTTCATCCTGACGGAGAACCAGGAACGCGCGGATGCGGTGCTGCGGGGGGCCTCCGAGGATTTGGTGTTCACGGAAACACACACCTCGTCGGACAGCATCAACGCGCACGCCAACCTGGGCCTGCGAACGGGGGGCAGCACGCGGACGTCGCGGGGCGAATCCGCGGGGCTGGGCGTGGGGGAAAACGAAGCGGACCATTCGGCCGAGCGGCGGCACGAAGCCACCGCGGCAGTGCGGCTGGTAAACAAGGATGGGGATGTGATCTGGTCCACCATGCAGGAGAGCCTGGGGGCCAAGTTCCACGGCGCCAGCGCGGACGTGGCGGACAAGATAACGGCCCGGCTCAAGGAGGATTTCGAAAAGGCGCGGAAGCTGAAGTAAGCTATCGCAGAAGATCTTCGAGCTGGATCTTGGTGTCGGTTTTGGCGTCGCGATACTTCACGATTACGGGGGTGTAGACGGAGATACCCCAGTCTTTGCCTGGGCCGCTCGAGAGCGCGCGCGAGCCGGCTACCACCACGGCCGCTTCGGGGATGACCAGGGGATCGTCGCCGGTGGCGCGGTGGACGGTGTTGCGAACCAGGTCGTAAACGGGGGTGGAGCGATTGAGGATGGTTCCGGTGCCGAGCACGGCGCGGCGCTTGACGATGGTGCCTTCGTAGATGCCGCAATTGCCGCCCACCAGGACGTCGTCCTCGACGATCACGGGCATGGCGCCCACGGGTTCGAGTACGCCGCCGATCTGGCTGGCGGCCGAGATGTGGCAGTGTTTGCCGACTTGCGCGCAGCTTCCCACCAGGGCGTGCGAATCCACCATGGTGCCATCGTCCACCCAGGCGCCCACGTTGATGAACATGGGCGGCATGCAGACTACTCCCTTGCCGATATAGCAGCCGTCGCGGATGCTGGAGCCGCCGGGTACGATGCGCACGTCGGCGGGCGAAGCGAAGCGCTTGACGGGGAAGGTGGATTTGTCGAAGAACGGCTGGCGTTCGGAATCGACGGACATGTCGACGACCGCGCCCATGCGGAAGCCCAGCAGGATGCCTTTCTTGACCCAGGCATTCACGCGCCAGCCGGTGGAGGATTCGGGGCACGGCTCGGCGGCGCGCACGCGGCCTTCATTGAGGGCGGCTTTGAACCGCTCGAACAGGAGGAAATCCTGGTCGGTGTAGACGGAGGGCGCAGCGTCGAAGAGGCGCTCGATTTCAGCTTGCATGGGAGGTGCCCTCCAGCAGCCCGACGTCCTCTAGAACCTTCGAAATGCGGGCCAGGTTGGGGGGGCTGGGCGGGGTCATGGGCAGGCGGTAGACCGGATCGAGCAAGCCCATGAGACCCATGGCGGCTTTCACGGGGATGGGGTTGGATTCGACGAAGTTGACGTTCATGAGCGGGAGGTAGCGGGCCTGGATGCGGCGCGCGGTTTCGAAATCGCCGCGCAGACATGCCTGGGCTAGCTGAGTCATCTCACCGGGAATCTCGTTGGCGGCCGTTGAGATGACGCCGCGTCCGCCCAGCGCGATTACGGGGATGGTAATGGAGTCGTCGCCGGAAAGCACGGTGAAGGTCGAGGGGACTTGGTTCAGGATGGTGGCCACCTGCGCGACGCTGCCGGAAGCCTCCTTCACGCCCACAATGTTTTCGATGGCGGCCAGGCGCGCCATGGTGGCCGGCTCGATATTCACGCCGGTACGGCCTTGCACGCTGTACACCACGATGGGCAGGCGGATGGCGGAGGCGATGGCCTTATAGTGCTGGTAGAGGCCTTCCTGGGTGGGCTTGTTGTAGTAGGGCGTCACGGAGAGTATGCCGTCCGCGCCCAGACGCTCCAATTCCCGAGCCAGGTCGATGACCTCGCTGGTGTTATAGCCGCCGGCGCCGGCCAGCACGGGGACCTTGCCGCGCGCCTCTTCGAGCGTGACCCGGACCACGCGCAGATGCTCGGCGCGGGTGAGCGTGGGGCTTTCGCCAGTGGTGCCGCAGGGGATCAGAAAATCGATGCCGGCATCGACCTGCCTGCGGACGAGTTTGCGAAGGGTATTCTCGTCGAGCGAAAGATCGCGTTGGAACGGAGTTACCAGCGCGGTGCCACAGCCTGTGAACATGTACCGCCTCCTAAGAATAATGGCCGCCGATGAACGCCGATGAACGCCGATAAGATTCCTGTTTTCAATCGGCGTTCATCGGCGGCTAAAGTCGCTTTTCTTCCCATATCTCGGCGAATTCGTAGAAACCTTTTTTGCCTACCAACCAGCGCGCGGCCTTCAAAGCGCCGCGGGCGAGACCTTCGCGGCTTCTGGCGGTGTGCCGCAAGGTGATGGTGTCGGCGGCGGAATCGAAGCCGATCTCGTGCGTGCCGGGGTGCGCGCCGGCACGGTTGGACCCGACGTCGATGGAGCGCGCGTATCCCGCCTTCTTCATTTCGTCCACCAACTTCAAGAGTGTACCGGATGGCGCGTCCTTCTTGGTGGAATGGTGGATCTCCCACGCCCAGGCGCCGTATTCGGGCTGGGCGGCCAGCAGGCGGGCGGCCTCGGAGACCAGGTGGAAGAAGGCGTTCACGCCCACGGAGTAGTTGGGGCTCCACACCAAACCTATACCGTGTTTGGCGACGGCCGCCTGGATGGTATCGAAGTGTTCCAGCCAGCCGGTGGTTCCGATTACCAGGTTGACGCCCAGGGCCGCGATGCCCTCGACATTGCGGGGCACGGCGGAAGGGATGGAAAAATCGATGGCCACGTCGATGCCGCGGAAATTCTCCGCGGTGAGGCCCTCAAAGGACGTGTTGTTGAATTCGTCGAGCTTGAGTGCCACGTGGAAGCCGTACTCGGGGGCGAGATGCTCGATCAGCTTGCCCATCTTGCCGTAGCCTACGAGGGCCAGCTCAGGCATGGACGGCCTCCCTTCGTTCGAAGACTTCCGGATCGAGCTCGGCGAAAAATTCCTCATGCAGGGCCGGGACCGCGCGGAACAGGTCGGCTTCGGCCAGCACCAGGCTGATGTTGAGCAGCGAGGCGCCTTGCGAGATCATGCGGATGTTAATGCCGTCGAGGGCGTTGAAGACGCGCCGGGCCACCCCGGGAGTCTGGCGGATGTTGTCGCCCACCAGGCAGACAATCACCTGGTCCTTCTCGATATCGACCTCGGCGAACTGTTCGAGCTCGGCCACGATGGCTTCGAGGCGCGCGGGGTTGTCGATGGTGAGCGAGACGCTGACCTCGGAGGTGGCCACCATATCGACGGGCGTTTCGAAGCGGTCGAAGACCTCGAAGATGCGGCGCAGGAAGCCGTGCGCCATGAGCATGCGGGTGGAGTGGATGTTGACCAGCGCGATTTTGCGTTTGCAGGCGATGGACTTGACCACGTTGGCGCAGGGGACGGCCTGGGCCACGATGCGGGTGCCGGGCACTTCGGGCCGCCGCGAGTTCAGGATCAGCACCGGGATGCTCTTCTGAATGGCGGGCAGGACGGTGTTGGGGTGCAGTACCTTGGCGCCGAAATAGGCCAGCTCGGCGGCTTCGGCGAAGGAAATGGTTTTGACGCGATGGCCGCCGGGGAGGATGGTGGGATCGGCGGTAAGCATGCCGTCCACGTCGGTCCAGATCTGGATCTCTTCGGCGCCGATGCCCGCGCCCACGATGGAGGCCGAGAAATCGGAGCCGCCGCGGCCGAGGGTGGTGGTGACGCCGTCGATGGTGGAGCCGATGAATCCGCCCATGACCACCACGGCGTCGCGGGCGAGGGGAGGGATGGTGGCGGCCAGGCGGGAGTAGGTCTCGGGGAAATCGGGCGCGGCCTGGGTGTGGCGCTTGTCGGTGACGATGACGCGGCGCGAATCGAGATGCACGGCGTTCATACCGAAGCGCTGGAACGCCAGCGTCACGATGATGCTGGAGAGGCGCTCGCCGTAGCTGGAGATGGCGTCGATGGAGCGGGGCGTCAACTCGCCCAGCACGGCCAGGCCCTTGACCAGCTCGGTGAGCTCCTGGAAGTGCTCGTCGAGGGTGCGGTCGAGCTCGGCGCGCTGGTCGAGAGGAGTCACCAGGCGGGCCTCGCGAGAGTGGTAGTCGCGCAGGTCCTGGATCTGGCGGATGTATTCCTCGCGCTGGCCGGCAATGGCGGCGGCGGCAATGGCCAGCAGCTTGTTGGTGGTCTTGCCCATGGCGGAGACCACCACCACGGGCCGGCGCTCTTCGCGCGCCTTGACGATGCCGGCGATGCGCTCGAGGGCGGCGGCCGACTCGACCGAGGTGCCGCCGAACTTCATGACGATCATCGGTCGAGCATCCCTTCGGAGTGCATCAGCTCGGCGTTGAGCACGGCCGCGCCGGCGGCGCCGCGAACGGTGTTGTGGCCCAGGGCGACGAATTTATAATCCAGCACCGGGCAGGGGCGCAGGCGGCCGATGAAGGCGGCCATGCCGCGCTCGCGCTCGGCGTCCTTGCGCGGCTGCGGGCGGTTGGCCTGCTCCATGTAAATGACGGGGTGAACGGGCGCGCTGGGAAGCTGGCGCTGCTGCGGAACGCCGGTGTAGCCGTCGAAGGCGTGGCGCAGATCGGCTTGGGAGGGCTTGGCGGAAAGCTCCACGGAGACGGTGACCGTGTGGCCATCGACCACCGGCACGCGGTTGCAGTGGGCGCTCACCTCGGCGGGCAGCGGCTCGATGTGGTCGCCACGGAATTCGCCCAGGATCTTCTGGGTCTCCTGCTCCATCTTCTCTTCTTCGCCTCCGATGAAGGGGATCACGTTGCCCACAATGTCCATGGAGGGCACGCCGGGGTAGCCCGCGCCCGAAATGGCTTGCATGGTGGTGGCGATCACCTTCGAGATGCCGAACGGCTTGAGGGGCGCGAGGCCCATGGTGAGCACCACCGTGGAGCAATTGGGGTTGGTGACGATCTGGCCTTTCCAGCCGCGGGCGCGCTGCTGCCCGGGAACCAGCCGCAAGTGATCGGGATTGATCTCGGGAACCAGCAGCGGCACATCGAGTTCCATGCGATGGTTGCGGGAGTTGGAGACCACGATGTGGCCGGCCTCGGCGAAGGCGCGCTCGATTTCGGTGGCGACCGACGCGTCCATGGCGGAGAACAGCAGCTTCGGGGCGTTGCCGGGCCGGCAATCTTCCACGGTGAGACCGGCGACGGTCGCCGGTGTGCCGCCGGCGAGGTGCCACGTCATGGCGTCGGCGTACTTCTTGCCGGCGGAGCGGTCGCTGGCGCCCAGCCACGTGAGATGGAACCACGGGTGGCCCTGGAGGAACTTGATGAAATGCTGGCCCACCATTCCGGTGGCGCCCAGGATGCCTACTTCGATTCGCGTTTGCATAAGTGCCTTACGATGCGTTGATAGAGTTGGACGGCTTCGGTCAATTGCGATTTGGCGACGCGCTCCTCAAGGGTGTGGGCCACGTGGATGGAGCCTGGGCCGATGAGGAACGGCTCGCCCCACTGGCCGGCGAACGCCGGGATATCCGTAGTGAAGGCCACCACGGTGGTGGGGATGTCCTCGATCGAGTTCAAGCGGAGGGCGGGGATTTCGAGGATTTCGCGCAACTCGGCGCGACCCTGAGCGGCGCGGGCAAAGGCCGCCTTGGTTTCGGTGGAATCGCCTACCAGGCGGATCATGATTTCGGCGCGGGCTTCATCGGCGATTACGTTAGGCGCGCGGCCGCCGGAGAGCGTGCCGATGTTGAGAGTGCTGGGGCCGAGCAGGGGATCCACGGGCAGCGGGATGCGGCGCATATCGGCCAGCGCGTCGACCAGTTTGTGGATGGCCGAATCGCCCAGCTCGGGGTAGGCGGAGTGGGCCATCTTGCCGGTGGCGGTGGCCTCATAGCGGAGCGCGCCCTTGGAACCCAGCGCCATCTGGTTTTCGGTGGGCTCCCCGTTGACGATGTAGCGCGAGCCGCGCGGTGTATGGGCGGCACGGTAGGCGCCGGCGCTGTTGCGCTCCTCACCCACCACGAAGAGGAGGCCGAAATTGCGGTCGCCGGCTTCGAGCAGCGCCTCGGCGGCCTTGATCATGCTCGCAATTATGCCCTTGGTGTCGCAGGAGGCGCGGCCCCAGATGTGCTCGCCATCGTCGCGCGAGGCGAAGAAGGGAGGCACGGTATCCATGTGGGTGGAAAGCGTGACGGTGAGCGAGTGCCCCCACTGGGCGAAGACGTTGAAGCGGCGCGGCTCGACCTCGAGGCGCTCGATGCTGCCGTCAAACCGAACGGCGAGAGGCGCGAGATAGTCGTAGAGGTAGTTGCCGACGCGCTCCTCGTTGTTGGTGATCGATTCGATATCGACCAGCGCGCGCGTGAGTTCGAATACGTTCATAAGGCACCAGCCGGGGGAGGGGAGCGAACAGAGAAGAGAAGAACGCGCCAGGTGCACGCGGCCTTCATTCCCGATAGCGCTCCACCCGCCGGAGAAACGGGTGACAGTGAGCCGGTCTTAGCCGTGCTCCCCAACCGGAAGGAATGAGCTTTCCATCCCGGTTTCGGCGGAAAATCGACCGGCCCCTTTCACCCAGGCTTCCGAAGCTTCATCGGAATTCCAGCCTGGCTACTGATGGCCGCCGCGCCTCTACCGCGAAAAATCCAGGATAGCGAAGCGGCGCGGGGCAAGTCAAATTCGGGAGCCAGGGGCCAGGGGTCGGGGGCCAGGGGCCGGGGGCCAGGGGCCAGGGGCCAGGGGCCGGGGGCCGGGGGCCGGGGGCCCGGGGGCCCGGGGGCCAGGGGCGGAGGGCCGGGGGACCAGGGGCGGATGGGCAGGTCTTGTCGGCCAACCTAAATGAAGAGCTCGGCGGACACAGAGAACATCCGAGCGAGCGTTTTCGCCCGTTCTTTGCTGATGCCACGCTTGCCCCTTAGAACCTCTGAGGTTATCCCCTTCGAGCCGAAGACCGCCCAAAGATCACGCGGCCTCATCCCGCGAGCCCGCATCAACTCGCGCAGGACCTCCGCTGGCTGTGCCCCGCCGATCCGATAAGCGCTGCGTTCAAAGTCGGAGATGAGCTTGGAAAGCAATTCCACGAACCGTCGTTCGTCCTTGCCGAGGTGCGATTCGCCTTTCGAGAGAATCTCCGAAAGAGCCTTGAGTGCTCGCTGGTTCTCTTCTTCGGTTTTGATTACCGACGGTTCATACGCCAGCAGCAACTCGCCATATGACTTCTCAGCAACCGCAGCCATCTTTCCACCCTCCCCGGTCGTACTCGGCGTGCGTCAGCACCGACACGACCTCAAGTATGCCTACCGCGTAATGGACCTTGGCGATTAACCGATAGCGGTAGAGCTGCTCTACGGTCGTTGGCCGCATGGCGCAAGATCTGCGAGAGCGTCCAATGGGAGCGTTTCTTGGATGTCCGGTGCCAGTTTCCACCATTAATATGTTCTCGTTTTGAGAACCGATTGTCAATAGCGTTTTCAGGCGCTACCTGGAACGGCGCGCGCCGCGGGCGCGGGGCAAGTCAAATTCGCTAGACTGTGATATTCAGCGTGGGCGAGGTTCGCCACGAATATTCAGGAGGTCTCACTCTGCCGCACAAAATCGTTCGTTTTTCGCTGATCCTGGCCGGCGCCGTGTCGTTGGCTCTGGCCCAAGGCAAGCCCATTCCGCAACTGGTCAAGAGCGGGGGCAAGTTCACGATGCTCGTGGATGGTAAGCCGTTCATCATTTTGGGCGGGCAAGTGCATAATCCCAATGCGTATCCCGACCTGATCCAACCGGCGTGGGCCAGGTTGAAGGCTCTCAACGCCAATACCGTGGAGTACCCGGTCTACTGGAACGAAATCGAGCCGCAGGAAGGCCGGTTCGAATTCGGGGATTTCGACCTGATCCTCCGCAAGGCGCGGTCCGAAGGCCTGCGCGTGGACCTGCTGTGGTTCGGAACGTGGAAGAACGGGTCCATGGACTGGGTTCCCAACTGGGTGAAGGCGGACACCGCCCGTTTTCCGAGGGTCATCGATATCGGCGGCAAACCCATTCGCAACCTCTCTCCGCATTCGAAAAACAACCTGGAAGCCGACAAGAAGGCCTACACGGCCATGATGCGGCACCTCAAGGAGATCGACGAAGCCGACCGCACGGTGATCCTGATGCAGGTGGAGAACGAATCGGGCCTGCTGGGCAGCGTGCGGGATTACGCCAAGGAGTCCAACGCCCTGTTCGCCGGCCCCGTTCCCGAGAAACTGGTGACCGCCCTCAAGAAGAAACCGGGGACGTGGACCGAAGTTTTCGGCGGGGACGCGGACGAGGCGTTCACGGTCTACTATCTTTCCAGCTATATCAGCGAAGTGGCGCGCGCCGGCAAGCAGGTCTACCCGCTGCCAACTTATGTGAACTGCTGGAATGGCGGCCACGATACGGCCGACCAGTGGGATGTCTTCGACCGGCCGGGCGAGACGTATCCGAGCGGCGGTCCGACCTCGCACATGCTGGATTTGTGGAAAGCGGCGGCGCCCGATATCGACATTCTGTCTTCGGACACCACCAAGCAGCCGTCCGAGAATTTCCGGATGATCAACTCCCGCTACACCCGGCCGGATAATCCGTACTTCAGCCCCGAGGCCAGCGAGATGTCTACCGGCGGACGTGTTTTCTTCTGGTCCCTGGCGAACCTCAACGGTCTCGGATTCGGCGTCTATGGCGTGGATATGGGCAGTGCGCCGGGGCTCGATCCGAGGTTTGCCGACTTGGCCGCCGATTACGGGTTGATCCGGGCGACCATGCCGGTCATTACCGATTTGCAGCAGAAGGGGAAGCTGAGGGCGGCCATCGAGGAAGAAAAGGTGCGGGGGAAGAACCTGACGTTCGACCAATATCAGGTGCTGGTCCGCTTCCGTCCGCGCGCCACCGCGACCACGCCCTCGGCCCGCGTGCTGATGGGCGAGTTGGGGCCGGACGAGTTCCTGGTGATGGGCTTCGACTCGGCGGTGGACTTTCGGCCGCTGGTGGGCTCGAAGTATACGGCGGCGCAGTTCCTGCAAGCCGACCAGGTGGTGTGGGAGAACGGTGCGTGGAAGACCGCCGGCCGCGGGCGGACCTACCAGGGATCCTACGATCCACCGAGCGTGAGCCTGCCGGCGCAGGGCGCCATCTATCGTGTGAAGCTGATGCGGTACTGAGCGGCCTTTTCCCGCGGTTGCCGCAATCAGCCGAGCGCTATCATGAACCGTTGTGGCGCATTTTCTGTTTATAGACGAGAGCGGCTACGACAGCGGCCCTCGCCCTATGGCGTCCTGGGGGGCGTTGCGATAGAAGACCGCGACGTCTGGAACCTCATTAAGGCGATGCCGGACGCCGAGGTTCAGTACTTTGGAACCCGCTACTCGGCCGGACAGACGGAACTCAAAGCGAAGAAACCGATCTCGGCACAGGTCTTCCGGCAAGGCGCACTGGCCGGCGAGATCGCGTTTCAGGAACGCACGGAACTCGCCAAGCGATGCCTCGAACGCGGTGCTGGCGCTCCACCGCGCGATCGCGGCCCTCGCTCAGGCAAAGCTGGAGTACGCGCGGGAGGTTCTTGAGATCTGTTCGCGGTTTCGGTGTCGGGCGTTTGCCAGTGTCGTGGACAAGGACTCTCCATCACCCGAGACGGACCACGTCCGGAAGGATTACGCATACCTTTTTGAGCGATTCTTCTATTTCCTGGAGGACCTGGGACCCGACGCTTTCGGAGTGGCTGTTTTCGATGAGATTGAGAAGGTCCAAAGCCATCTTCTGGTGAGCCAGATGGACAGCTATTTCAAACGAACCGCCCGGGGCCGCCAGCGCGCGGGCCGGATTCTACCGGAGCCACTCTTCGTGCACAGCGACCTGACCACCGGTGTTCAACTTGCCGACTTGGTGGCGTACATCCTGTCTTGGGGGTGGCGCCTTCGGAGTATGACGAGGCCGGCGAGGCCCGAGCTTGCGGGGTTCGCAGGGCGGATTTGCCAGCTCAGACATCGAGCCGTCCGCGAGGTCGCTGGCAATCCCCATTTTACAATCTGGAGCTTCGCATTCATTACGGATCTGAGACCGCAAGGGGAACGGGAATTGGAAGCTGGCCAGGACACAGGCGAGCAATAAAAAAGGCAATGCAGCCGAAGCCACAAAGCCTCCAGTGGTAGTATACCACTCCCGGTCAACCCGCAACTGCCGGGCCGCCTCGGCTCCCGCTCGGTCCGAAAAACGATGCCTGCTGCATACCCAGGGCGGCTCGGCGTTTGAGGGAGAGGGAGGTCGTTCGAGGAGACCACGAACGGCACGCCCTCTTGTTCACGCCACGTGTCATCCACGTGGGCGTCTCCGCGAAGATGCCGCGGCAGGCTCTGAATAGCCCAACAGGTGGAGGCGCCAACGTTCGGTCTTGTCAGTTGGGCCTTTTTGTGGCCTTGAAACGGCGTTAGCCGCGACCCATTACGACTGCAAGACGACCTCGGTGGAGGCTTCCTGCCGCGTCGTCCGCTTCTTCCCGCCGAGGCTCCGGAAACGCTCCATGTAAATGTAGAACACCGGCGTGATGAAGAGCGTCAACATTTGCGAGACCACCAGGCCGCCAACCACCGCCAGGCCCAGCGGGCGGCGCGCTTCTCCGCCGGCGCCTAACCCGAGGGCGATGGGGAAGGTGCCCATGAGCGCCGACATGGTGGTCATCATGATGGGCCGGAAGCGCACCAGACAGGCCTCCTGGATGGCCTCGGCCGCGGGAAGACCCTGGGTGTGCTGGACCTCCAGCGCGAAGTCGATCATCATGATAGCGTTCTTCTTGACGATGCCAATCAGCATGATGATGCCGACGAACGAGTAGATGTTGAGCTCGTTATGGAAAATCAGAAGCGTGGCCAGGGCGCCCAGCCCGGCCGAGGGCAGGCCGGAAAGAATGGTGAGCGGGTGGATGAAGCTTTCGTACAGAATCCCCAGCACCATGTAAATCACCAGAATGGCCATGACGGGCAGCACTCCCATGCCGGTCAAGGAGGACTGGTAGGCGGCGGCGGTTCCCTGAAAACTGGTGTGGATGGAGGCGGGCAGGGTTTCGTGCGCCAGTTCCCCAATGCGGTCGACGGCGTCGCCGAGCGAAACCCCGGGCAGCAGGTTGAACGAGACGGTGACCGCCGGCAACTGGCCGAGATGCGCGATGGTGAGCGCACTGACCTCCGTGCGCAGCTTGGCCACCGAATCGAGCGCCACCAACTTACCCTGGTTGGAACGGATGTAGAGCAGAGGCAGGCGATTGGGATCGCGCTGGTACACCGGCAGCAGCTCCATGATCACGTAGTATGTGTTGGTGGGCATGTAGATGTTGGAGACCTGGCGCGAGCCATAGGCGTCGAACAGGGCCTCTTCCACCTGGCTGGCGGTGACGCCGATAGCGGAGGCCCGGTCGCGGTCGATATCCACGGTGATCTGGGGGCTGGAAATCTGAAGGTCGCTGTTCACGTCGGTGAGACCGGGCATGGTCTGCACACGCTTCTCGAAAGCGTCGGCGGAACGGTAGAGTTCGGCGATGTTGGTCCCCTGCAGGGTGTACTGGTAGAGGCTCCGGCTGACAAACCCGCCGATGCGGACCAGCGGCGGATTCTGCAGATAGGTTCGAATGCCGGGGATGGCGTTGAGTTTGGGCCGCAGTCTCTCGATAATCTCCTCGGGCGTGGATCGCCGCACGCTGCGAGGCTTCAACCGTATGTTGAGGCGCCCCTGGTTGCCGGAGGAAGTGCCGCCGCCCTGCCCGACGCTGGAGACCATGGCGTCGATATCGGGATCGGCTTGAATCACGGCGGCGGCCTCCCGTTGCCGCTCGACCATGCCATCGAACGAGATGTCCTGGGGAGCCTCGGTGCTGCCGCTCAGTTGCCCGGTGTCCTGGCTGGGAATGAAGCCCTTGGGAACCAGCCCATAGATATAGACCGTGGCGACCAGGGTTCCGGCGAAAACCAACATGGTGAGGAAACGGTGGTGGATGACCCCGCGGAGGGTCCATCCGTAGAAGTCGCGCATCCCGTCGAAGACCTTTTCGGAGGAGCGCTGGAAGGCGTTCTGATTCTCCCCCGGCGGCTTGAGGAACCGGCTGCACAGCATCGGCGTAAGGCTCAGCGAGACGATGCCGGAGATCACGATGGCCGCCATGATGACCACGGCGAACTCATGGAAGAGCTTGCCCATGATGCCGCTCATAAAAAGCACGGGGATGAACACCGCGGCCAGCGAGAGGGTCATCGAAAGGATGGTGAAGCCGATTTCGCGGCCTCCTTCGATGGCGGCCTGCATGCGCGATTGTCCCATCTCCATGTGACGGACGATATTCTCCAGGATCACGATGGCGTCGTCCACCAGGAACCCCACCGAAAGGGTCAGCGCCATCAGCGAGAGGTTGTCGAGCGTGTAGCCCGCCAGGGCCATGACGGCGAACGTGCCGATGATGGATATGGGAAGCGCGAGGGAGGGGATCACGGTGGCGGAGACGTTCCGCAGGAACAGGAAGATCACCAGGATGACCAGCGCAATGGTCAGTAGCAAGGTGAACCTTACGTCGTTGACGGATTCGCGAACGGCTTGCGAACGGTCGTAGAGAACATCCAGACTCATGGCGGGCGGCATCTGCTCGCGGAAGCTGGGCAGCAGTTCCTTGATGCTGTCCACCACCTGGACGGTATTGCTGCCGGGCTGGCGCTGCACGTTCAGGTTGATGGTGCGCGTGTTGTTGTACCAGGCGGCGACCTTGTTGTTCTCGACGCTGTCGATCACCTGCCCCAGTTGCTCGAGGCGAATGGGAGAGCCGTTGCGGTAGGCCACTACGAGGGGGCGATACTCGGCGGCGGTATCGAGCTGCCCGGTGGCCTGAACGGTGTAGGCCTGCCGGCTTCCCCAGAGAGTGCCGGTGGGCATGTTGACGTTGTGCATCGAGAGCGCGGCCTGGACGTCGTCGATGCCAATGTTGTGGGCGGCCAGGAGGCTGGGATCGAGTTGCGCGCGCACGGCGAATTTCTGGGCGCCATAGACGAACACCTGCGCCACGCCCTCAATCATGGAGATGCGCTGCGCCATGGTGGTCTCGCCGAATTCGTCCACCACCGAAAGGGGCAGCGTAGACGAGCTGAGGACCAGGTTCAGGATGGGCATGTCCGCCGGGTTCACCTTGCGAAACGTGGGCGGGTTCGGCATGCCGGAAGGCAGCCGGCCCTGGGCGGTCACGATAGCGGCCTGGACGTCGAGCGCGGCGCCATCCAGGTTGCGGTCCAGGTCGAATTGCAGGGTGACGCTGGTGCTGCCGCGGGCGCTGGTGGAGGTCATGGAATCCAGACCCGGAATGGTCGAGAACTGGCGCTCCAGTGGAGTGGCGACCGAAGCGGCCATGGTCTCGGGGCTGGCGCCCGGAAGGCTGGCGCCCACCTGAATCGTGGGGAAGTCCACGTTGGGAAGATCGCTCACCGGCAGTGCGCGGTACCCAGCAACTCCAAATAGGAGAATACCCATCATGACGAGCGTGGTCATGACCGGCCTGTTAATAAAAATCTTGGTAATATTCATCGCTCAGCTTCCAGCATAGCCGCTTGCGCGGATCGCCGCATTGGCCCGGTTGGGCTACCAGAGCACGCGCACGGGATAGCGCGCGATCCATTCGTCCGGAGTCAGGATGGCGAGGCCGTGCGCAATGGCCTGACAGATCAGCATCCGGTCGAACGGATCGGTATGGAGTGGCGGGAGTTTGGGCAGTTGCAGGACCGCCTCCTCGCTCAGATCCAGGCTGGCGATGCCGTTGGCTTCACGGCGCCTGGGGACGTATTGGGCGGCAGGTTCCGGCAACGGCAGGCGGCCGGCCACCTGCTTCAAAGCGATTTCCCAAGCGGAGACGACGCTCAAGTAGAGCTCGTTCTGGGGGTCCGTGCACAACCCGCGAACGAGCGGCGATACCCGTGAGAGCTGGGAATTAAGCCACAAAAACGTGCACGTGTCGAGAAGCAGTTTCAATCCTCGGCCTCGCCGCTGAAGTAGCCTATGAGATCATCGGGAAGAGGCTCGAAGAATTCGGGGGGAACCTCGAACTTGCCTTCGTCGATACCGAACCTGCGTTTCCGGTACGCGGTCCTGGCCGCGATGGGCCGGACTTCGGCGATGGGCCGGTTGTGGCGGCAGAGGATAATCGTCTCTCCGGCCTCGACCCGGGCTAGATACCGGGAAAGATGCGTTTTGGCTTCGTGAACGTTGAGCTCGATCACAAGACTATAATACTAGTTTCAGAGTGAACTAACAATATGACTGGGTACATGACCTCGCCGGTGGGGCAGGCGGTGCCGCCTGCCCCACCAAAGCCTACCTTAATTCCGAATCGGGGCACCTAAAATGGCGCAGCTTCTTCCCGAACGGGAGCGCGAATTCTACGACGCGCAGTACCGGCAGTTCCTGGAATTGCCGGATGCGGACCTGGTGTGCAACCGAGGGACGCTGGCGGCTGGTCTGACCGATCCCACCAACCCCGGCTACGAACGCCGTGTGGTATACCAGGCGGCGCTCGAATACCTGCTGAGCGAGCCGCTCACAGGCCGGACCGCGCTCGATTATGGCTGCGGCACCGGCGATTGGGGCCTCATGCTGGCGGGGGAAGGTGCCGCCGCGACGCTGCTGGATCTTTCGCCGGTGGCCATCCGGCTGGGTTTGCGGCGGGCGGCGGCGGGTGGCGTGGCGGACCGCGTACGCGGCGTGGCGCGCGATGCCAGCGACCTTTCCTGCTTCGGCGACGGCGAATTCGACTTGATCTTCGGCAGCTTTGCCCTGCACCACACGCTCAAGTATCCGCGCGCGCGCGACGAGTTGCTGCGGGTGCTCAAGCCGGGCGGGCGCCTCGTGCTGGTGGAAACCTATGGCAATAACCCGCTGCTCAACGCGGCGCGCGTCATGCGGCGGTGGGTGTCGAGGGAGCCGGTTGAGCAGGGTGAAGGGATCATTCTGAACGACTCGGATCTGGAGGCGCTGCGCCCGCTGGTGGGCGAACTCGATGTATATCCGGTAAACTTGCTGGCGATGGGGAAACGGCTGTTTCGCGGAAGATTTTCGAGGAGGTGGGTACGGGGAGCGGTACGAGGGCTGGAGTGGATGGATGAGCGGCTCCTGGCGGGGTGGCCAGCGCTGCGGCGGTATTGCGGGGAGGCGGTCATCGTGGGGCGGAAAGCGGGGTGATCAGTACTTGGGCACGCCGTGGCCGGCAGCAGGCCCGAATGGTCATGGTGCCGACTGGCCTGTAGACAGCCTGTCGACTGGCCGTGTCCGGGACGCTGCATTTTGGTAGGATTGAAGGCCGTAGAGAGGAGGCAGGACCCTGTGGACCCCTTCAAGATGGGCCTTCGGAATCTGATTGGCATCACCGCTCCAGGTGCGATCGTGCTGCTGGCCCTCACTTACGGGCTCTTGGGAGTGGCACTAGTGCTCGACGCCTCGTCGCAGCTCAACCAACTGAAGGACGCCCAATGGTTCCTGGTGATTGCTGCATTGCTCCTGAGCTACCTACTCGGCAACATCTTCCGCCTCAATTCCGCCGATGACCTCGACGCGCTTTCCAGTCGACAGATGGAACGGGCGTGCTTCAGTGCAAGCAGCCAAATCAATCTGGATGAGTTCCTTGATTTGCGGCGAGCGATTCTGGAGGACCGAGCCCAACTAGAATCCTGCCTCAAAGGGGTGCCCGATGGATTCGATCGTTGGTTGTGGAGCACGGAACTGTTCCCGTATCCTGCATGGTCGCTTCGCAAGCTCAGCCTTTACCACCCAACCGACATGATCCGTTCGTTTGAAACATATCGTGACGTCATGAAACGCCTTCTGGATCTCGAATCCCGAAAAGAGTTCTTCAACTACTGCAAAATGGTTGTCGCCGCTCGCGTCAAGAAGCAGGAGGCAGCCCTGGTGCAGGAAGTGCAGTCCGCAGAGGCCAACGTCCGATTCTTCGCCGGCACCTATTTTGCCCTTGAATTCTCATCGGTACTCATCGCCCTCGTCCAACTTTGGCTGGTGGCGATCATTGGCGCCCACGGTGGGTATCCCGCCGCGGCGATCAGCATCTGCATTGTCGCTGCTGCATACGGCTTATGGAAGCGCTGGCCTCGCGCAGTGCCCCCTGTACCGTACCGGACCTCAGCGCACCTCCAAGAACGATCGGACATCCCCGTTCGTCCGAAGGATGCGACATCGAGGCTGGAATTGGAGCCATGCCACCCGCAAGATGCGGAGGCCCCAAGCGAGAGCATACCCAAACCACAGGCGGCCAGCGCAATCGGCAAAGCGGAAACCCGGCGCGCACGGTTCCTCCAGAGTCTCAAGAAGCGGGAGAACGAACACGCCAGGCACGCAAGAGTATGGGCATTCAGTTACGCGCTCTACGCCATCGGCGCGCTCGGACTGCTCCTCCTCTGGATGCGCGACGGTACCAGTTCAGGCGCGACGGCAGCGTTATTTACGAGGGCGGCCTCGATGCTACTGACCACCTTTGCGGTGATGCGACTCATGGACCACGGCTGTCGGCTAATCGTCGCTCGCTTTCGCCTCCTGCGAATCAAAGAGGTCGACATCGTCCTGGAGGCATTTTATTTGGCGCAACAGACGCCCGACGTGCCGGGGACCGAGGCCGTCACGGAAGAACCGACGGAGGCAGCAACTGTATGAACGAACCGGAATACCTCATCAGAGCCCGACTCCTTCAGGATGCCGCTCAGGCAGATTCCGCCAATGCGGCGCATGGTCCCATTCTAAGCGAGACGCTCTTCCGCCTGATGCGGGAGCGAAGCGCGGCGCACCCGTACCTGTCTTCGCTTTATTTCGCCGGCGCAGAGAGCGATCACCCGTACTTCTTGCGGACGGACAAAGTTGCGCTGGGCATCGCAGTTCTCCCGGAAGATGCGCCCAAGGCCGGACGCTGGCGTCGTCATCCCCATCAGACAGAACTGCTGATCGTCTTGGAAGGAGAGCTGATGGTTGAGCTCCGCGATACCGGTGTGGTGACCCGGCACCCCGGAGTCGCCGGCACTGTCTTCACGATTCCACCGGGAACCTGCCACCGCATACTCGCTGTCGAGGGCACACCAGCCGCGTACCTCTTTGCCAAGACTAATCCCGTGGCGGAGCCACGCGCCCAAGAGTGCTGAAGGCCCACGCTCGAACCCCTCACCCGCGCCAGAAGCCCGCTTCCAGCACCAGCTTTGCAATCGTCGGGTTGCCTAATACTTCGGCACGCTGGGGTCCACCTTGTCACTCCAGGCGAGGATGCCGCCCTTCATGTTGCGGACGTGCTCAAAACCGGCCTGGCGCAGGATGCCGCAGGCTTTGGCGCTGCGCATGCCGCTCTTGCAGTGGACCACGATGTCGGCTTCGGGGTCGAGCTCGCTCAGACGCTTGGGAACTTGGCCCAGCGGAATCAACCTGGCGGCGGGAATATGGCAGATCTTGTACTCGTGCGGCTCGCGGACGTCGATCAGCACGAAATGGTCGCCGCGGTCGAGCTTGGCTTTCACTTCCGTAACGTCGATTTCGCTTCCCGTCACATTCGCCTCCTGGGTTTGCGGTACGCCGCAGAATTGATGATAGTCGATCAGGCGGGTGATGGAGGGGTGCTCGCCGCATACCGGGCATTCGGGGTTCTTGCGCAGCTTCACCTCGCGGAAACGCATGGCCAGCGCGTCGTAGAGTAGCAGGCGGCCCACCAGCGGCTCGCCAATCCCCAGGATCAGCTTCACGGTTTCGGTGGCCTGGATCAGGCCAATCGTGCCAGGCAAGATGCCCAGTACGCCGCCTTCGGCACAGCTCGGGACCAGGCCCGGGGGTGGTGGCTCGGGGTAGAGGCAGCGGTAACACGGGCCGCCCTGGCAGGCGAAGACGGTGGCTTGTCCCTCGAAGCGGAAAATAGAGCCGTAGACGTTGGGCTTCCCCAGCAGCACGCAGGCGTCGTTCACCAGGTAGCGCGTGGGGAAGTTGTCGGTGCCGTCAACCACGATGTCATAGTCCTTGAGGATGTCGAGCGCGTTCTCGCTGGTGAGCGCGGTCTCGTGTTTGACGATGTCCACGTGGGGATTGATGGCGTGCATCTTCTCGGCGGCGGAATCGAGCTTCTTGCGGCCCACGTCCTGGGTGGAGTGGATCACCTGGCGCTGCAGGTTGGTGAAATCCACCACGTCGAAATCCACGATGCCGATGCGGCCGATGCCCGCGGCGGAGAGGTACAGGCCGAGCGGCGCGCCCAGGCCGCCGGCGCCTACCAGCAGGACTTTGGCCGACTTCAGCTTCAATTGGCCCTCGATGCCAACCTCCGGGACGATCAGGTGGCGGCTGTAGCGCAGGATCTCGTCCTTCGAGAGCGTGGCCTCCTCGGGCGGCGCGGCGACGGCGGAGCCGCCGGCGATGGAGGGAACCAGCGAGATGGTGTCGCCATCTTTGGCGGCAGTGGCGTCCTTGCTCAGGTAGCGGATGTCCTCGTCGTTGAGATAGACGTTGACGAAGCTGCGCACCCGGCCCGCGTCGTTGAAGATCTGCTGGCGCAGATCGGGGTATTGGGTGGCGAGCGCGTGAAGCACTTCGCCGACGGTGGCGCCGGCCACGTTGACGGCATCCTGGCGTCCGGCGAACGGGCGCAGGGGGGTCGGAATCAGTACTTTGGCCATATCAGTAGATCGACTCCTCAATGTGGGGCGGGCAATCCTGCCCGCAGCCGCCTTTCAGGCGGCTCTGGAGATTGGCCATTTGCGCCATGAATCTGGCGGGACAGAATTCGCTGGACTTTTTCGCCCAGATGATCTACCCTACTCTCGACGGCTCCTGATGCAGATAGCCGTTACTAGAGAGC
>Ga0182021_10000760_pt1 | contig 35850 bp, 23 predicted proteins | sample 612E3MmetaG_FD_120493 | JGI IMG/M metagenome (GOLD analysis project Ga0182021, IMG submission 120493) | Permafrost microbial communities from Stordalen Mire, Sweden - 612E3M metaG (Illumina Assembly) | ecosystem: Environmental > Terrestrial > Soil > Wetlands > Permafrost | place: Sweden...
AGATTCCGTTGCATCTTATCCAGGGTCTTTATTTTGTTCAATTGTGTTCAGAAGGTTCAGTCCTGGTAACTGACAAATTAGTGGTTACTTTCTAACCAGGTCCTGATAGTATCTGAATAATTTCTCTCCTTTTGAATTCCAGGAAAGATCATTGATTTTTAAATGACAATTAAAAGCCATCTCCTTAAGTATTTGCCTGTTGTAATATAAAAATTCAATTTTTTCTGCGAATCGTTTTACGCTTTTAGCTGGATTTTCTATCGGAACTTTCAAGCCAATTTCCTTATTAACTATCTCTCCCTGCCCGCAGGTATCAAAACACAAAATAGGTAAAGAATTGGCTATTGCTTCCATCACAACTGTTGAAGTTGATTCAGATATGCTTGTGAAAAAAAACAAGTCGCATCTCCTCATTATTTTATCTACTTCATCCCTTGATATTTTTCCATACCATTTGCATTGATTTTGAATCCCTAATGAAACTGCATACTGCTCCAAAGAGTCTGTTGTATGGGAATTAAAACCCTCGCCTACTATGTGAAATTGCAATCCTTTCAAATGTTTCACATTTCTGATTGTTTTTAATGCAAGAATTAATAACTTGGTGGGAATAAACCGTCCAACCCAAAGTATATTAAATTCTTCTTCCTTTCCTTCTCTGACAGTATTTATAATATTATTATTTATGTGACATCCTGTTTCATTTAAAATAACAGAGTCTTTTTTATAAAATAATTTCATTGCTTCTTTAGAATTCCCTGAGGCTGCTAATAACAGATCAGCTCGATTTGCTGCTTTACGAACTCTGATATTAGTATTTGCCTGTATGAAATTTAAAACATTTTTTATTGTATAAAAAGTGGCCTTTTTAAAACCTAAAGAGGGAAGATAAGCAACCGGAATAAAATTAAAACCACCAATAGGTCCCCAGACGAATGGAATATTTTCTATTTTCCATAAGTAACCAGGTTCACGGTATCCAATCATGTTAAGCTGATGGATAATATCAATTTTATGTTCTTTTATGATTTGTTTTGCAATCAAATGCGTTTTCTCCTGCCACTTCCGGTAAAAGTAATAGAACCGGTAATCACCCTGATTCCAGCACATTTGTCTCGTCTTACTTCCAATGTCGTTATAATAAAATGTAAAATTCTCTTTCTGTGGCAACTCCTTTATTACCTCTTCAATTTCGGTTTTAAACTCAGCTTCTGTAATTACAAATACTTTGCAATATTTTGCTATCTGAATAATCCAATTCCAGCCTACCCCTGGTTCTGAACCATGATTTGGACTTACAGCATAGGCAGAAATCAGTATATTCATCAACTTTGATTTAATAAGAAGTCCTTAAGATTATTTGTATAGGAAAGGAACGGATGGACTGATTTTGATCTTTTAAGTTTAATTTCGTTACTTATTGGATATATTTTCCCTAATGCTACTTTTAAATCCTCCTTTAAAGCTTCAACGTTTTCGCTTTCAAATATTAATCCACTGTCTGTATTTAATAGATATTTTGAACCAACTTTGCTACTGACAATTACGAAATTCCCTGAGATTAAAGCTTCATTTACAACAGCCCCGAACGGTTCAAACTTACTTGGGAGGACGAAAATCTGTCCAATATTATACCATGCATATAATTCTTCACCATCCTTTCTGCCCGTAAAAATAATTTTATTGTCTATCTTATAATCGGCAACAATTTCTCTTAATTTCTGTTCTTCCGGACCTGCTCCGACAATGATTAATATAATATTTTCTAGTACTCCAGCTAAATCATTGAAACCATCGATCAATATGTCAAGACATTTTACTTCAGCCAATCGTCCAATATAGAGTAGTACCTTTTTTCCCTGTAATTGATGGATTTTTATATATTTTCGTGAAATTTCCAATGAATGGCTAAGTTGTTGTCGTAAATGAGATTCATCCTGAAGTATCGGGTAATAAGTTGAATTATTCTTTAATTTAGGGAATTGACTTTGCAGATATTCCAAAGAATTTGGGTTATTAGTAATTATTCCTGAGGCAACTGTTAAACATATTTTATGTAGTAAATTTCTAATCCCTTTCGTTCTTTGTAACATATCTAAATTGTCATCCGAATTTATAATGACCTTAAATCTTAAGAACCTTTGTAGAATAAGAGATACGAGCGTAAAAAAACCATATTCATGACAAACAATGAGTGTAGGTCTAAATTTTAAAATTTGCTTAATAATATCAAACTTTATTACCCGATCTTTTATAATAAAACCATTCTCCAAATATCCGAAACTGAATGAACATTTCCTCTTAAGTATTTCAAGATTAAAATTTTGCTCTGGCGCTTCATTATACCAAAATAATACCTTCAGTTCAAAATATTGAGACAGATAATTGTAAACATCTATCCGATAAGGAGCAAGATAGGGCTGTAAAAAAAGAATTCTATTACTCATCTTTTTCTATTCCTATAGATTTATCTTTTGTGGCACTTTTATTCGTATTTATCGGAAGAAGTCAGAAAGCAGATATTTCCAAATTGTAAGAGAGAAGCTAATACAAAGTTTTCATGCGATTATCAATTACATTCTCTCTATCGGACTGTAGTAAATCATCAGAAACTACTCTGTTTAAAGCTGGAGCATAAGCAGAGTTTGAAAAAAAATAATCGGTGGATATTTTTTTATAGAATTTGATCAATTGCATCTATAATGCGATTGCCATGGTTAACAGGATTGTATAAAGTATTAATAATTAAATGACAGTTCTTTACTACATTTATTTTCGATTCTCTCATTTCTTCCCATTCTCCTATTCTTTCAACCATCGAATTAAAATTACCATATTCATACAGAAGACCGGTTTTACCCGGAATTATTGCCTCCACTTCGGGATTCTGGAATTTAAAATTGTTATGAGTCAGCACAGGTACTCCGTAAACCATTGAGTGAATACAATTGAGGCCAACATTTCCCGGGGAAACCATTAAATCGGACATTAAGAAATATTCTCCGATTTCTTTTTCATCGTATATTTCACCCGTTAAATATACATTATCTTCCAGTTTTTTCTCTGCAATGTATAATTTTAATACCTCTTTTTCAGGACCATCTCCAATTATCAGACAGTTTATTCCTTTATCTCTTTTCTTTATTTCATTGCATGCCGTGAGTACTTCCAAAATCTTTTTTGATTTTACTAACCTGCCAATAAAGATTATTGTAAATGCATCCGGCATTTTGAATAATTTAGCTTTTCTGTTTTTGAGATTTATCCTGTCTATCTTTTGAAATATATTTAATTGATTGTCAACATCCAATGAGTTATAAATAACAAATAGTTTATCCGGATTAAATCCTTGTTTTATCATCAGATTTCTTTGAAAATGTCCATATAACAGCAATCCGTCCGCTAAATATTTAAAATACAGGATTCTAATTATGAGCTTTACCCAATTGTCAGTTCCCTTAAAACCATGTGTCCAGAAAAGCACTTTTCGCCCGCAGAGTTTACAGAGTATGGCAAATAGCCAGGTTGGTAGATGTGCTATACCCCCTTCGAAAATGAAACATTTAAAATCAGAAAAGAAAATTCTCCTTACAATCCCTGTTTGCCAGAGTAGACGTTCAGGAATATAAAAGAAATTTTTTGTTTTTATCCACCTGATAGCATCTATGGGCTTATTAGAATATTCCCAGGGTATTGTCTCTATACCGCCTTCTTTCAGAGTATCACCGAAAAATGTAAATTCGTATTTACCATTATAAGCTGAAAGAAATTTAAAAACACCCAAACGGTATAACGGCATAATCCTGCATGCGACCGCAATTTTTTTTTGTAACAAATTCATCCTGAGTAAGTCTTTTTAAAGAATTCAACTTTTAGGTGCTTCATATGTAAATCCACAATATCAAAGGTAGAAGTAATAAATTTTACATGGTCTGAAATTAGTCATATTCTGTTTCAATCCGAGTCTTTCTTAAATTTATCCCAGACGAATGGGAAAATAGTTTTTAACCAGAGCAATATAAAATAGTAGGGAAACTGATATCTGAAATTCTTCTTTAAATAATATAATTGTTCCCTGTAAGCCAGTCCTGTTGGACTGTATAAATAGAGGATCCTATCCTTCAATGATGAGCCGGATGACAACCAGCTGTTTCCATGGTCATTGACACAAAATCCCCCGATACCAGGGCATACCATAACAGGAATACCCTTTTCAGAAGCTGTCAGTGTATAATCATAATCTGCAATCTGATGTACATATCTTGGATCTAAAATGCCAATTGTTTTAACAACTGCGTTGGTAACCATTAAAATATTGGCATTTGCAACAGAACAAGGTACCGGAACTTCAGAAGGATTAACTCTGAATGACTTAACCTTAATTCCTTTCTTACTGATCAATTTTCCACCATAAGAAATATCTGAACTGCCCGGATCGATTGTTGAGCAAACATAAATACCGGATTGATTCATATTCCTCAGACAAAATTCATGAGTTTCTATCAGAGTTCCAATAAAGTTTTCTGATAAAATGACATCATTATTTAGTAATAAAAAAGCATCGTATTCAAAATCAGCAGATAATGCTGTTTCCCATGCAAGTCTCATTCCCCGTGCCCAGAATAAATTTCCCGATCCCTTTATGATAATGACCGCAGGAAATTGTCTGTTTATTTCTTCATAGGTTCCATCGGTAGAACCATCATCTACTAAATATATATCAAACTTAATCTCATAACCAGATAGATCTATTGCCTCGAACAATGATCTCAGGCAATTAACAGTTTTTTCTATTCTATTATAACAAGTTAATAAAACGGCAATTTTTTTCATATCACATTTATAATCTGATATTGTGAAAATATCCTGTATATCCTGATTTATTTCAGTAATAAATTCAAAATCATACAATTGAAAGAATCACTTCTTTAAAATGATTTGTAACATCAATTGAGTTATGATTCTTCTCTGCTAGTTTAATTGCATTTTGTGCTATCTGTTGCCTCAGTTCTTTTTTTTCAATCAGCTGTTTGATTACGGAAGATATTTCATTAAGATTATTTTCCGTAATTACTTCAGCCCAATCATATTTCTTCGCATACTTTACTATTGCAGTTACCTCCGGGGCGAAAATAATTATTGGCGTTCCGCTGACCATGTATTCAGGAGCTTTTGTCGGCATCGAGTATCTTATAAATTTTATGGATTTGAGCGAAAAATCATATGGCAGAATAAGAAAATCAGCTTCGGAAAACACTTTTGGCAAATCATTATAGGAAACAAAATTATTATGCCTTACACATTCATAATTATCAATCCATAATGGTTTTATCTGTGTTTGTAATATGAATCTTAATGATGCATTCAATTCCATATTTACCTGCTGTATCGCCCTGGCAATTAATTCTAATGAGGTATCAATACCTAAACCAATCCTGCCGGCATACAATATAGCAGGACTGTCATTTAATTCATAAGAGTTTCTCTGATATTTTTTCCAGAATTCAATATCTATTGCGTTATGAAATGTAATAAAGTCTTTATTATACCTGATTTTATATTCATTAGACATCTCATCACTGATACTCATTAAAACAGTAGCTCTGTCCAGTAATTTTCTGAATTCGGAATCGATTTTATTATACCAGTACTTTTTAAATAACCCTTTGTCACTTATGGTAGATGGCCAGTCGTCCATCATATGAAAAATTAATGGTTTCTTCAGGTAGGAATGAACCGATAAACAAAATAAAACAGCATCCCTCGAGGTCGCCTGATCATAAATTATATCCGGGTTAAAATCATTTAACCAGTTACAAAAATCTTCTGACAGCCCCGTTTTATATATGTAATGAAACAGTCCTGAATACTTCAGTAACGGGAAAAACAAATTCACAATAATTTTGTCGCGGAGTTTTGACTTGGCAATTGTCAGATTCTGGATTCTTTTTTTATCAAACTTTATAAGACCGGAGGAGTATTTCCGCTGCACGAAATTAAAGGGGAAACGCCATTTATGTTCTTTATGCCCAAGTTGATAATAAGTATTACACACCTCAGTATCAATATTATCTAAAAGAAAAATCCCGGAACATGCAACAGCTATTTTATCTCTGTCCCAACCGTTGAAAAGGTTGGTTAATGTAATTCCACCTCCGGTATCATTATTAAACGGTTGTCCGATTATCAGAACTTTGGGCAAAGTCATAAATTATGGTAAAAGTTATTATTTAGAAAATGATCCTCTTTATTATTGAAAAGAATTATAAATAAAAATAATTTATCTTTTATATAATAAACTGGTAACTGTACTTTCCGACATATCTCTGATATTTTTTGAATAACAAATGCCAATTGAGATCCAAACCAATAAATAATGCATTGTAAAAGTTGTGATTGTTGCCGGATAAGAATCAATCAGAAACAACAAAATCCAGATGCCGGCAGCTTTTGATAGTAAGTTTTTTGAATAAAAAAGGCCTTTAAATATCGCAGGAATTGCTATAATAACTAATAATCCAAGGCTTATTAGCCCACCTTTCAGAATAATTTGCAAATAACCAGTTTCTATCACTCCTCTGTACCCTGTAGTACTATCCTGATCTATTCCCGGACAATAATATTGTCCGTTTATTCCCTTGCCAAATATCCAATCGACATAATTCATATCGTGATAAAAATATACTTCCACTCCGGATCTGGTATCTTGATACATTCGTTCTGACATATATCCAAAAAAACTATTCCGATAATTACTATATATTTTTGCCGTCAATAAAAACATGAACGCTATTAATATAATGGAAAACAGGAATTTAACTGTTTTCTTCTTATTGGTATTATAGTAAATAAAATAAGAGAATAGAAGAATGCTAACTGACATAAACGCCAGACCCCTGCGAGCTCTGAATATGGCAATAATCAATGTGATTACCATGACAGATAATGCCAGCAGTCTCCGCTTTTTCGAATGATATATATATGTCAGCAATAGCAGACCGCAGGGGAGACTTAAACTCTGTGAAAAGTATTCTGCAATACCCTGACTCCTGACATTGTCACCAAATGAAAGCAGATCCCTAAAAAACAATAAATCATAAACGATGTATGCTATACCAAAAATAACAATAACATTAAATGCTTTTTTATAATATAACAGGTTTCGGGGAAACAACAATATAAATGGTACAAGATAAAGGAATATTCCAAACCTGACATCAAAAAGCATATCTTTAAGAAACTTAAAATCAAATGAGAAACCCCTTATAATCACAGTAAACAACCAGAAAATATAAATGACAAAAGTATATTTAAGATAGCTGCTCTCAAATTCCCATTCCATAAGTAATATTGCAGATGGAACCATTAAAAGAAGCCCAAATATTTGTAAGGATCCGCAAATAGTAAAACTTACCGCTTCAGTTGTATATAAGGTAAAGATTAAGGAATAAACTACAAATCCTATCCAGAAATAATCAATGGCATTATTTACCTTATTATGCATTTACACTCATATTTTATCTTCGGATTAGTAATCGTTTTTTATCCATTAATTTTACAAAAACTGTTTATTAATTCCAGGTGCATTCTGATAATATTGCTTTCATCAAAGAATGGCAACATCTTCCCTCTTATTTTGTTTTTCAGACAGAAATCTATACCATTGGCAATATCTTCAGCATCCCTGTACTTTGCCAGATACCCGTTTTCTTTGTGTTTAATCATATCGGGTATGCCACCAACATCAAAACCAACAACCGGAGTACCACAACACAGACTCTCTACAACTGTAGTCGGCTGATTATCAGCCAATGAAGGAACTATAAAGATATCTGAGGCGTTGTATACAAGAGCTGTTGAATACTCATCCTTTAAATATCCCATAAACCTTACCTTAAAGGGAATCGAATCAGCAACATTTTTGTCATATCCGCTTCCAAATATCAAAACTGATATTTTCTTTGTACTCACGGTTTCATGCAATATTTCCAAAGATTTCTGTAAATATGCCCAACCCTTATAAGGACTGCGAACTGATATAGCGCCAAATGAAATTATAGTCTCATCGGGATCAATATTTAAAATGTACCTTGATATATTTCTATCAAAAGGTTTGTATAGTCTGCTGTTAATAGTATTTGGAATATAATGAACAGATCTGTTTTTTGTCAAAAATGCTTCTTTTGCACAGTTATAAAGCCATTTACTGGGAGAAACAAAGTACAGGTTTTTATATTTTGAATATAATTTAGATTTGTTCTTTAACTCCAGTACCGGCCAATCAATGATTTTCTTACCGGGGAACATTTGACAATTATCGCATCGGGTTTTATATTTTTCACATGTAAAACTATGATGGCAACCTCCTGTAATGGGCCACATATCATGCATGAAAATAATTATTGGCTTACCCAGTTTTGCGAGCTGTTCAATATTTGACAGGTTCAAAAATCCAAATTGAACCCAGTGTAAATAAATAATATCCGCTTTTTTAATCTGATCCATCCAGGAAACATTTGTTCCAAGGATCGGAAATGAGTATAAACCAAATTCTTTGTAATTGTTCCTGGTCAGATATGATTGCAATTTACTATCTATCCTTGAAATGATTCTTGAATTCCTTCCCAGGCATTTTATTTTCCCTGAATCACTTGCTTCATATTGTAAACTCAGAATAGATGAATCGATGTTTTCTTCCAGAAATGCATTATGGAGCCTTAATGCTGCCCTGCCTGCTGAAAATGTGGAATATTGTATTTGTACTACTTTGAACATTTTATGTTTATGGTTATTTATACCAGATGGCTGACTTGGATTTTTTTATAATTATCTGGTAATATTGTAGCGGCGCCAGAAGATAGCCATTAAAGTTGGCAATAATGGAGGCTATGAAAAGTGAATAGACTCCCATCTGATATTGCTTTATTAAAAGAATTGCTATAGCTACATATAAAAATGGACTGATAGCGCTTGATAAAAACTGAATTCTTAACGCACTTATCCCATTTAAGAAGTTCACATATTTTGCACCGAACATAATTACGTTAAAATAAAGAAATCCCCACAATGAAAGTGTAAAAGCGATATTTACTTTTCCTTCTCCCAGCCACAGACGATAAACAGTATTAGAAAAGACCAGCATAAACGCCCCTGCTAAAATCAATAAAAGATTTAACTGGTTATATTTTTTTATTCCATTTCTTATCCATTGAATATCATTTTTTTTATATGCTTCTGTGGAAGCAGACCAGAATGGTGTTAAAAAAATGGCAAAAACCATATTCAGGAGTCCAAAATATTTAAAAACTATGTTGTACGAAGTGACATCAGTTGTTCCAAAATTACGTGCAATAATAATATTGGCTGTTTGATACTGTACAATTCCTGCAAACTGAATCAAAAAGAATACCAAGCCTAAGTTAAAAAGACTTTTTGCATAAGCAAACTGAACTTTTGAAATTGCCGGACGATATTTCTTATAGATACCTTTAAAGAAAAACAGGTTTGCACCCAGCAGAACCAGTATTGGAGAAATGCACAGGGCAATGCCTAGTTTGATCAGGGATCCTTCAGTTGTTTTTACAAGGATGAGAATAATTATTAAAGATGCCATCTGCCCTATAAGATCAATAAAAGATGACTTTGCAGGTTTCTGATCAGCCAACAGAATAGTAGTTATAACTTTTAAAACAAATGACAAACAAAAATATGTAAACACAATTACTGCCAGTGTGGAAACTTCTGACTTCATACTTTCTGACACATTAAGTATACTTGACCAGTTCAGAAAATTGTTGCAGATCAGGAAAAGGAGCCAGATACTGGTAAAAATAATAACCAGCAAAGCGTAAGTTGTACTTACATAAACCTGAGCAATAGAATCGTCACCACTCACCTTTGCTTCTGCAAATTTATTTCTTAATCCCTGGGTTAATCCGATATCAAAAAACCCGAGCCAGACGACAATCGAGCTCAGGGTAAGCCATATGCCAAAACGCGATGGATTAACATAATTGATGGTCAACGGAACCAAAACCAGACTTATAGCTACACTTAATCCTTTGATGATAACAGAAGCAAGAATGTTTTTCTTGGCTTTAACACTTCGTTCATGGCCTTTGGTAATCAGACCCAGAAAACCAGCATACACAGATCTAAGGTAGCCCATGCATTATGAGTTTATTATCTGTCAAACTTAAAAGAACTGTTTTAAACATCTAAACTTTGGTTATAACGGCATTTTCATTGTTTATCAAACTTAATCTTCAGAACTATTGATCTTTGAATAATATATGCAATCCAGAACAGCAAAACCGGCACAACAATCGTAAACATCCTGACCTGGGCACAAACCACCGAACACAAACCTAAATATATAAAGCTGAAGAATAACATAAAACGGACCTGGAAAATAATATTTTTCCAGTTAATAAAGGTTGGGACCAGGCATAATAACATAAATGTAAAAATTATTCCATTTATTGGGAAAATAAGCAAGGTTTTGGGGCGTTGAACTGCGTACGAAAAAGGATAATGAAAAACCAATCTTCCCATGTTATAAATTATATTCTCCGCATATTTGAACGGATGTGATTTAATGTTGATCATAGCAAATCTTTTAAAGGCATCATCCCTTTCCATACCTGTGAATCGGAAAATTTCTTCGAAGTCTTTCCCATGACGGGCTCTCAGAGTGTCTCCCGAACCAGGGATATTATAATTACCCATATCAATGGAATGGGTATTAAGGTGTTGCTTCCAGTCTCCATACTCATCTTTATAAGGAGTACTCATCCAGTATAAACTATCTTTTCCGAAACCCCAATAAAGAATCCTTCCGGTCATGTGATAGGTATATATTAAATATGGTGTAACCGTTATGAAAGCAATAAGTAAAACATAAAACCCCTTCCTGTAATTAACCTTTCTGATATCGGTTAACCAGAGAACCGTATATCCTAAAAACATGAAAATCAATACATAACCAAATATCATCTTGGTAAGGACTATAAAACCAAATGTAAAACCAGCAAGGACATAATATCTTTTTGTCAACTTAATATTGTCTGTTTTAAAAACTTTAACCAATGAGAAGATCAATAATGATACAAGGAAAAAAGTAAACGGTTCGGTGACTGTAGTATTCAAATTTTGAAAGGCTACATAATAACATGCCCAAAAACAACTGAATATCAGTGCAATATTTAATTCAACGGTCTGCTTTAATGCCTTAAATAATAAGATAACTGAAAGATAGTAGAAAACAGCATTCATTAAAGCCATATAAATCAATGGCACTCCCATAGCAACGAAGGGTGAAAGTACCAATGGGTATCCTGGACCGTTTGTAAAATTGATATGCGGTGCCGGAGGGGAATAAAAACCATGAATCAGATTGTTAGCATATCGCAGATATCTTACTTCGTCTCCACTAAAATCAGATGGAAATACCAGTATATAAATAATGTAAAAACAGAGAAATGGAGAAAAAAGTAAATAAGGATTTTTAGTTATTTTATCTATTCTCATCTCATGAATTATTTGTATTTAAATTGTTTTAAATTGGAATAAAGAATGAATAGCAAATAAATGAATAATATTAATACTTCAAACTCATTCAATTTTCACTCAGAACTGGGTTTGATTTTGTTATAAACAGAAGTACTTATATGAAAGGATTCCTCAAAATACCTTTTATTTTGCAGTGAAATAAACCCTAAGCTCAATACCTGAATTGCCGCCAGCAGAGTAATGCCTCCCACAAAAAATGAATGAGGACGTTGCTGGAAAACATAGCCTAATGCTTTTGAAAATCTGTCGTCAAAGTACACCTGATCAATTTGAATAGTTGGCATTATCTGGAAAGTATGAAAAAAAATCCAACCAATTATGTATAGAGAGACGAATAACAAAATACCTCCAATTGCTAAAAAGAAGATATAAGGTCTGAAAATGAATCCGGCCATTAGCCCGGAAAAAACCGTTTTTAGCACATGCATTCCCGAGGTTCTCTTTTCTCCTAATTTGATTTGTTCTGTCCAATCAAGATGTGCAGGTATTTCAATTATTCTTCCCCTTAAAATCATAGATTTATATAGTATTTCCGGATTAATTTCATAATTCGTTGTTTTAAGGTTAAGACTTTTTAAGAATTCCGTTCTGTATCCTCTAACCATACATGTATAAGTATGAAACTTTTCCTGGGCTGCAAATCTCATAAAGCGATTTACCCACTTACTCAAATACAGTCTTACCACAGGAACAGCGGTAGATTTTCCACCCTTCATATAGGGTGAAGCAATTACAACGTCTGCTTTGGTACTGACCAGTGTTTTCAAAATACTTCCCAGATGATCGGTACAATAACTTAAATCAAGATCCATTGTAATAGTGTACTCACCTTTAGCATTGGCAAAACCTGTTTTCAATGCATTACCCAGGTTCAGGTTCACAATATGATGTATAACCCTGACATTTGAATTAGTCCTTGCCACCTCATCCGCAAGAGCACCTGTTTTATCAAGGCTTCCATCATTTACAAAAATCAGCTCCCAGTTGTAATCTTCATCAAAACCTGCCATATAATCACATATCCTTGTAAGATTTTGAGCAACAATAGCTTCCTCATTATAACCAGGCACAACTATGGAAACTAACGGTTTTGATCCAATGATTTTTTTAATTTCTTCCATAATATTAAATTTTTTTTTGATACAGAGTCCAGAACAGATCCTCAGCAGGATAAGGCAGAAGAACATTATCGGGAATCAAACTGACTAGTGGTGAAATTTTTCTTAGTAATCTGATAGATCCAATTTTATGTCTTAATAATGATTTGCCATGATTACTCAAGATCTTCTTCTGTGGCCACCCCGATTTTATTTTTTGAAAATTATATTTGTTCATCAGAATATCCAGAGTTTTTTTATTAAAAAAATTCAATGTCGATGGAGGACTGTATTCATGCCATTTCCTTCCAAAAAGCTTTGCAGTCAAACTGCTCCTGTTCCATGTCTCTATCAGAATATAACCGCCTGGTTTTAAAGAGTCAGAAGCATTCTTCATCGAAATATTTAAATCAAACAGGTGTGCTATTACCTGAATCATAACAATTAAATCAAATTCAGATTCAGGATGTACTTTTTCAAGGGTTCCCATACGTAAATCAATACCCAATTTACTTTTTCCATACTCAACCATTTTTGCATTAGGTTCAATCCCTGTTCCGTGCCAACCCATATTTTCAAAACCTCTTAATATAAACCCTGCCGCTGCCCCTACATCCAAAACTTTTCCTGAACTAATGCATTTCCTGATCTTACGTGCATAATACTCTCCACGTTTAACCAGCATTTCTCCTTCCAATGTATAATCTGAATATCCATCACCTCCACCATAAAAATAACTGTCATTATAGATTTCATGTACTTTTTCGGGAGTAACTCTTAATTCTGTAAAGTAATGGTTACAGCTTTTGCATTCAAGTATCCTATAATTATTTTTAGTGAATGCTAACGATGCAACACCACCGCATATCTGACAATTCATACAACTATTTTATTAATTACACAAGGTTTACCTGACCGTTTTTTTTATACATTAACTCAGACATTGGAACTATTTTGTAATTATGCTTCATTTTTTTTAACACCGTTTTGCAAACATTCATTTTATCTTCAGTTTTAATATCCATACCCGGGAAAAAAGCAAGTTGATTTATTTTATCACCACCAATAATATCAAGCGGATGGAGTAAAAAGCTTATTGGCGTCCGGGTCAGTTTACATAATGATATAGCAATACTCAGGTATAGCTTCATCAATCCGGTTGAAATATTACTAATGTAGAGTAAATAGCTCAGATGAAAAGGCAGTTTAAATATTGGCATCGTAGTTACAGGAATTTCCATAATTTTCCTGTCACCACCAAGATGAAAATAATATGGTTTCAATTTTCTGAATCCCTCGCTGAACTTTCCAAAAAGTTCCTTGCGAGCTTTCTTTTCTTCTTTTGATAAACCGGATTTTGAGAAATAGTACATCCTTGCCAACGGGCCCAAATAAGTAGGAAATGTTGAAGCATCAAATAAATAGCCACGCCTTTGTAATACTTTCAGCAGGTCAAAACTCCAGCTGAATCCCGGTCCCCTGAATCCTTTGGGTTTTTGACCTGTTGCATTAACTATAGCATCTTCTGCTGCAATAATCTCATTTTCAATTTCTTCGTACGAATAAGACTGAAGCCATGATTCATGATAATAAGAGTGGTTACCGACTTCATGTCCTCTTTCCGTCAGCATTTTAAGGTATTTTCTGTTCTCCTCTGATTCAGTATCCTTTCCAACTATAAAAAATGTAATTTTTAGTTGCAATTCATCCAGGATATCAAGAATATGAGGGATGAAAATATCAAAATATGATGGGTATTTGTCCCATCCTTCATCTCCATGGATTTTCATATATGACCATTGGTTATCAAGATCCATAGAGATGGATGCATAAGGTTTCGTTTTTTTCACTTCCACTTATTTATTATTTCTTGGAGTTTTGTTTCCGCAACCTGAATAGTTTCATTAACATTCAGTGTGCCATTTAATATCTGTGCTGAATTTATAATATAATATCCTTCTATAGAGGTTATTACGGATGGTAGTTTTTCCGAATAATGCAGAGTCGGCAATGCAAAAACCCTTCCGGCTTTTGCTACATTCCATTGTACTACATCATTATCTGAAAATTCAGGATACATTTTAAACAATGGTTCTAAAAAGTATTTCCTTAATTCATCACTGTTTTTCAAAAAAAGTTCACTACCGGGTTCAACGTACTTTGGCAGATAAACAAGATTGAGATTACCAAGTTCCACCGGATCAACTAGAGCAGTCATTTCAATGATTCCGGTGAACGGAGTCCAGGTGTCTGTTATGTTTGTGACATAATAACCTGAGATTGGCCGTTTCAGAAGAACCGACGGGCAAACAACCCCCAGATATTTAATTGCCTTATGGCTTTCAATTTCATCTTTACTTAGTGAAGGAGCGATCTGAACAGAAATATCCGAGGGAAGAGTAGAAATCACTTCATCAAACTGATAATTATCCACAGAATCAGTCTCAATTACTATTTTATCCGGTTTGATCCGGGAAAGTTGTCTCACGTGAGTATTTACAACAATTGTTACACCCAGACTTTTAAGTTTTCCCTCAAAAGCTATATTAATTTTAGCATACCCTCCGGAAACATAACCAAACATCTCCTTTTTCAGGCCTGTTCTCCTGGCAGCATACATTCGCTGTATGGTTGTCCAGATAAAGGATGCAGAAGTTTCCTTATAATAGTCACCCAGTTTTGCTTTCAGAAGAGGCAACCATATCTTATCGAATACCCGTTTACCGGACCACCTTTTTAACCATTTTTCGACCGGAATACCCTCCATCCTTTTCCAGTCTTTTATCAGGGAGGCGATAATAATTGTCAATCCAAGCCTGAATTTATCAATCAGATTAATCGGGGGAAATTTCAGGAATTCGAAAGTATTCGACATCGAATATAATTTGCCCTCGGAGAAAAAGCCAGTTCTGGTTTCTACCCATTTTACTTCATTTTCAAGACCTATTTCCTTAATTATTTCTCTGGTATTCAGATCTGACATAAGAATCACATGATAAAAGCGATCCCATTCAATTCCATTCATATCAAGAGTACCTGTCAGGCCTCCTAATTCAGGAGAAGACTCAAGGATTGTGACTTTATAACCCTTCTGTGCAAGGCGAAGGGCAAGTGTCATGCCCATTATACCGCCTCCGATTATACCGTACGATTTTGTTTCGTTTGTCATGTCTGGATTAGGTTCAGGATTTAACCTTTTGCATATGCACATTGTACCAGTCTGCTCACAAATCCCTTATAATCCGGAACAGTCTCTATTTTTCCCGGATTTTCAATTTCACAACCAGTTGAACAGGTTTTTGCGAGCCTCTGGACCTCCTTAAAATCTACTCTGTTAAAATCATCGTGTACATAGAAAGTATTATAGAATTCAATAAGTTCCAGCAATTCATTAGCAAGCCCTTTTTCCATCGCCCTGAAGCTCTCATAAACAAAATTAATGAATTCTGCATCAGGTTTGGACAAACCTCTTCCTATTCCTCCATATGTGATTTTGCGATCCTCGAATTGCTTTAAGGAAAAGATATTGCAGGCATCAATTATACCTTTAATCCCATTGTAAGATACAAATCTTTCAAAATCATCAATATAGTTTTTATGGGCAGTGCACATAAATACATAATCCGTATCAGTTAGAGCTTCTTCCAAATCGTTGGTGAACATTTTCTCCTGATTGAATTTCAGAAGATTCTGATCATCCTTTTTTACATACGGATCATGCATAATATAAGGAATTTCACGATCCCGGAGATAATTTGCAAGAGCAAGTGTGGGTGAATTTCTAGTATCTTCCGAATTAAACCGGTACGCTACTCCACACAAAGCTATTTTACTGTTTTTCAAATTGTTAAAAGAATTCTCCGCCTGCATGAAAGTATATGACGGAGATTCGTTGTTTATTGTACGTGAGTTCAGAATAAGACTGTTGGAGGTATCGGTGCCCCGTTCAATATTTCTCCACCATAAAAGGATCCCGTCTTTAGGCAGGCAGTGTCCGCCGACACCAAGCATCGGAATAAGAATTCCACCACTTGGAACGGCGTTTGGATCTGTAGTAGCATTGTCCGATTGTGACAGAAGGGAATTTACCTTGTCCCTGACCGAATAAAATTCAATGTTATGCATATCACAATAACGAACAATTTCAGTTGAAAACGCAATCCTTACATCCCTGTAGGCATTCTCAAGCGTTTTTACAATTTCAGCAGTCAGGCTGTTGGTTTGAAATATTTTACCTTTGGAAACAATGTGACTGTAGAGCTTGGAAATATGTTCAGGAGTTTCGGGGCTTAATCCGCCGGCAAGTTTATCAGAAGCCTGAATCCGTTCAACTAACCGGCCGGGCATGACCCTGTTAGGACTGTTCCCCAAAAGAATATCTTTACCTTCCTGAAGACCATATTTCATAAAATGTTCTCTTATCAGGGTATTCATCGTAGTCGGGGCCAGAGTTGACTCGAAAATAACAAGCGGAACTTTATGAGTTGGCTTGTTTTTTAATGCCTCTCCTAATTTATCAAGAGCACCAAATAACGGAACATAATCAGGCTCAAGGCCCTTTTTATCCGTCTGAACTGAAACCAGGATCACATCTGCATCCCAAAGAACGGAATAGTCGTCAGTTGCTGAGAGAAGGCCTTCATTAACAGCATTATGAGTCAACATATCGAGATCCGGTTCGATTCCTCCTATAACAGACTTTCCGCTATTAATTGCATCAACTTTCCATCCTGAGTTAACTGATTTTCTTTGTACAATTATGACTCTGGCCGGTTCATCCGTTCCTATTTTTATCCTGGAAGATGCGAGCATTGAGGCCATTGGCATTCCGACTATTCCGGGACCTATTACGCCAATTTTTTTTACTTTCCATGATTCTGTCCTGATGAGTGGGATATTCTTTTCCATTTAAAATTTATTGTTGATATTTATAAATAAGTTAAAATACTATAGTTCAACGCGTTTCTAAGATTATTCCTTAACTGCCCATTAAAGTGTGAATAAGTTCAAGCCACAGTCAGACAAGAGATCAGGAAAAGGGAAATAAGTAATTTCAATTTTTGTCAATGAATTGTTGAAACCATAATTCGAGACATAAAACTCCCCACAACCCTCTTCCGAAGGGCCGTTCAGAGGAAATCATATTCTCGACATTTTTGGAGTTTATAATATTTCTTTCCCGTGCATTCTTAGATAATAAGGTATCCAGAATGAACCCTTTCGCATTGTTCCTTGCCCATAAATGGAGAGGAACAGGAAATCCCATCTTATCCTTACGGTTCATTATTTTTTTCGGCATGATATCTTTTATTGTCCGCTTCAGAAGGTACTTCATTTCACCCCCCTTGAATTTCATTCCTGCAGGCATATGTGATATCAGGTCGATGATCTTACGGTTAAGAAGAGGAACCCTAGATTCGATTGATACTGCCATGCTTACACGATCTTCAACCTGCAATAATGCCGGGAGGCTTGCCACCATGTCAAAGTGGGTCATCTTATTAAAATAACTTAAAGTATCGGGATGGTTGAAAAGCTTTGAAAATCTTTCAAACATCAGATCCTCTACATAGTCAGTCATGAATTCCCTTGTAATGAAGGCTTCGGAGGTGCCCATTCTGTTTATTAGCCGGAAGTATCTCCTGTCCATAGGTTCAAATGCGTCATTTTCCCAGAAACCTTTGATCATAGGTAAATATGAGCGTAAAAATGGCAGATTGGGGAGAATGGACTGAAATGATACAATATGTTCTTTTTCTTCGTTATTCTCAAGAATTGCTCCTTTGATTGCCTGTTCAAGGTAAGCCACCAGGTACCTGGCATATCCGCCGAATATTTCATCCCCGCCCTGTCCGCCCAGAATAACCTTTACATGTTCTGATGCAAGCCTTGAAACAATATATTGCGGAAAGACTCCCGGCCCTGCGACAGGTTCATCAAGATGCCAGATCAGTTTCGGGAGAAGGTCTATAAACTCCTTTTCAGTGGGAATAACTTCGTAAAGCTCAGAATTAGCAACTCTTGCTGCTTCTCTGGCGTATTCAACCTCGTTGAACTCAGGACCCTCATCAAATACTCCTGTAAAAGACTTGAACTGCTTCCCGTATTTGCAGGCAGACAAGATAGTTACAAGGGAAGAATCAATACCACCGCTAAGGTATGATCCAAGCGGAACATCGCTTCTCAATTGTTGTGAGATTGTCTGATCCAGAATTTCTCCCAGGGCTACAATAAAATACTCTTCAGTGTGATATCTGTCTATTTTAAAATCAGGTTCCCAGTACTTTACCCTGTCTAACTTTCCGGAACCAAGGTCGTAAGTCATATAATGGCCCGGCAACACTTTGGATATATTCCTGAACATGGTCCCTTCACCGAGTACAAACTGAAATGTCATATATTCATACAGGTTTTCCCTGTCAGGTTCTGCTACAATTTCAGGATGTTTGAGTATTGCCTTTATTTCGCTGCCGAAAACAATTTTCTTCTCATCATGATACCAGTAAAGAGGTTTAATGCCAAAATGATCTTTCGCAATCAGTAACCTGTTTCTTTGTTTGTCATAAATAATAAAGACAAACATACCGTTCAGAGAGTTAATAAAACCATCTCCATATTCTTTATACATATGCAAAATTACCTCTGTATCAGAAGTAGTTTCGAAATGATGACCTCTCGTTTTCAGTTCATCCCGTAACTCAATATAATTGTAAATTTCCCCATTATAGACTAAAGTACAATCATTGAAAGTCATGGGTTGTTTCCCGGTTGAAAGATCAATAATCGATAATCTCTTATGATAAAAACCTACCGGCCCGTCAATAAATAGTCCCTCTTCATCAGGCCCTCTGTGTTGAATAACAGATGCCATGCTCTTCAGAAGGTGACTGTTTGCGATTTTTCCGTCTTTGTTAATAATTCCGACAAATCCACACATTAAATATTCAGGTTAAGTGAAGTATTAAAATTCTTAAAATATTTGTTCTTCAGAAAATAAAAATTATGAAAGTCAGTTATGATTACCTGCGATATGACTTCCTTTTCCGACAGCAAGGTTAATGTTAAGAATATTTTCCGGATTCTATGATAAAATTATTTATAAGTACATTGTTTTTTACAGGAGAATTTCTGAATAACAACCGTTATCTTTGATTTTTACCTCTACAAAATGTATATGAGAAAGAATAAAAAAAATAAAGTATTTGTTAAAATTATTATTACTGTTCTGATAGTTTCTTTAGTAGTTTTTCTTCCGATAATCTATTTATTTTCGGGCTACCTCTCAGAAACTAAAAGAGTTAAGGCAAATATTCTTCTTGTTGAAGGCTGGCTTCCTAACTATGCTCTTGAATTGGCATATGATGAATTTCAAAAGAACGGATACGATTATATTATTACAACAGGTTTGAAATTTTCCTCAAATTATTATTATATGCTTTCAATGGACGGATATCTGATATTCTATCCTGAGAAGAAGCTTACCGATATTGCCGGTGATACCCATCACATTATTGAAGTCAATGCCTATAGCGAGCTGGACGGAGTGAATTCAGCTCATTTCAATGTATTCGTGAATAACTCACCTGTAGCTGACTTTTTCGCAAATAAGAGTAAAAATAAATTTCCAATACCATGGAGAGGATCTTTGAATGACATTGATTCTATCGTTGTTCAATTCACTAATGACGGAGTCGGTGATTATGGAGACCGGAATTTATTTGTTAAAGAGATCATTATTGATAAAAAAACGAAAATCCCTTATCTTAATAACTCTGTCTACGTAATTGGAACTTTGGACAGTAAACGAAGGGTTATTAACAATTTTAATTCATACGCGGAATTTGCAAAGAACAGGATACTGGCAATGGGTATGGATTCTTCTTTAATAATTGCTATTCAGGGAGAAAAAACCAGAATTAACAGGACCCTTTCAAGCGCTTTAGCATTCCGCGACTGGCTCAAAACTTCAGATATTGATATTGAGGGCATAAATATTGTTACGATGGGAACCCACGCCAGGAGAACTTTGATGACTTATGATAAAATATTGAAAAAAAAGTATAACATTGGCATCATTTCACTTCCTGATTACAAAAATAAAATAACAATTAAAAAAGAGGTTTTGCAAACTCTGCGTGAAGCTCTTGGAATAATATATTACTGGTTTATTCTGATACCTTACTGACAAATTTTAAATCCAGGGGCCCGGCAAATCCAGAGATTAACAGCTAAAATCTAATCCATAAATAAATAATCAATTTCCTCTGATTGATAACGAACAACCGACATAAGAATGTCAGATATCAGGATCTCCTTGATCTTGCAACCTTTTGAAGAATAGTTGTATCCCTCCGTATCAATTTAATCCTTTTCTTCTTTTCTGCTTTATCAATATAACCATATCCATACCCGTACTGGTCAACGTTAAACCGGTTATCGTTTAATACAATGCAAACATGATGAATATTCTTTTGCTTCAGATCCTTCAAAACCAGCGAGAACACCTTTTTTAAAGAGTAATTATACCTTGCTACCATTACCTTTACTTCAGCCTGATTAATTAAAAGATAGGCATCTGTTACCTGAGCCAATGGTGTTGTGTCCAGTACAATGCAGTCATAAACAACCTTTAACTGGGCTATCAGTTTTTCGATTTTATCTAGTGACATTAATTCAGAAGGGTTTGGCGGCAATGGTCCTGAAAGAATATAATCGAGGTTTTCGTGAGGCGATTTGATAATTATATCTTTAAGTTCCGTCCTGTTGATCAGATATGTACTTAATCCCTCCTTGGTTTCAACCGGTTCGTTAAAATATACTCTTGTTTTTCTCAAATCAAAATCGAGTAATATTGTCCGCCGGCCTAACTGGGCATAACTCATGGCAATATTCAGAGAAATAAATGATTTGCCTTCTCCCTCCATTGAAGAGGTTACCATAATTACTTTCTTTTGTTCTCCCCTTACGTAGAAATCCAGATTTGTACGAAGCGCCCGGAATGATTCTGAAATATTAGATTTGGGAAATTCCAACATTACATTATTGGTTTTGTGTCTGTTATGCAAAATTTTTCCCAATACCGGTACTGTTGTAAGTTGTTCAATGTCGTCCTGGGTTTCGACTTTATTATTGAGAATGCTCCTCATCAATAAATAACCAAAAGGTACAGCTCCACCTAAAAAAATTGCAATCAGGTAAATAATTCTGTTATTCGGAGAGATTGGTCCATAACCCACCATTTTAGCAGGTTCAATAATGATATCGTCAGGTAAATTGGATGCTTTTGTGATTTTTGCTTCAGCCCGCTTTTCAAGCATATAATTATAAATGGCATCGTTTAAGCGATATTTACGTTCAATGTTTCCTAATTGACGCTGAGTTGCAGGGATTCTGCTAATATCGTCCTGGACTTTTTTGATCCTCTTGTTCATTTCATCAATAGAAATACTTGTAGTTTTTCCAACGGCAAATATATTTTCCGAAATCGTTTTCTTGATGTTCTCGATCTGAATACCGAGTTTTTGTACCAAAGGATTTCTTTCCTGGTTATTTTTGATCAGGTTCGATCGTTGTGCCTGAGCAGCAATAAGCTCTGACATAAGATTATTCAGCAATTGATCTGAAACACCAATGGTGGCAGGTACGATCATATTTGAGAAGTTGTCATTTTTTAAAAGGTAATCTGACACATAATCATAATATCGTTTCCGGGAGATCAATTGAGCAAGTTGATTCTGAAGATCCGTATATTGGGTAGAAAGGTTGTTTGCCTGCTCTGTTATATCTAACAACTGATTTGATGAGCGGAAGTGTTGCAGATTATTTTCAGTCATGGTTAACGAGTCAGAAATATCATTCAGTTGTTTTTCAATATAATCAATGGTGATACTGGCAAGATGATTTTTTCGATCAAGGTTCATTTTGGAAGAGACATACATCAATTCATTTACCAGATCAATGCCTTTTTGCACTGATTCATTATTTAAGGTGATTTCTACAACCGTAGCCAATTTATCAATACTATTAAATTGAAATCCATTTTTATATCTTGTTACCAAAGCGGGAATATCCGAAAATATGAATGCATACCTGGATTCCTTTTCATCAAAGAAATTTCTTGTGGTGTCTGATTCAACACTAAATGAGAGATCGGGGGTCTCAATTAATTCTCCGATTGTACCAAACTTTTCAAAGCTCCAGGCATCCTTTTGATATTCGACCCAGCCCTTTTCAAAATTGTAAAAAGCGGCAAATCCCGATTTAACTTTTATTTGAAAATTTCTTTTGTTCACAAATGAGATGTTGAACCTGACATTTATTGGTTGAACGTGATTTTGAGCGAATACTATACGGAAAGGCGCACGTTTGTAAGCATCAAGATATTGAAATCCATTTTTGTGGTAATAACTAATAGTGAGATCGAGGTTTCTGACGGTTTGCTCAATGACCGGGGAGGATTTTAATACCCATAATTCATTCTGAAAATTCTGGTTCATTCTGAATAATCCGCTATTGATGAAATCGCTGTTATCCTTGCCACCTGATAGTTTCGTATCCTCCCTGATCAGTACCGAAGAAGAAATTTTATATATCGGAATTGAAATACGGATCTTTACATATGCGAGGACTAAAGCAATTGCTATGGAAACAATAAATATTTTGTAATTCCTTAATATGAGCTCCACGATTTTTTTAAAATCGTTATCTTCCTGAATATTAATGTTTTGAGACTGCGGCATAATGTTTAATTAATTACTGATCAGTAAACTCTATTTAACAATACTATAAATCAATAATGCTGTGGTTATCGCAGATAAAATAGTTCCATAAGGGAATTCCCTCAAACCCCAGAATTTTTCCCTTAGTGGCTTTACATATAATATATCGTTTGGCCGCAGGTAATAGAAGTCTGAAGAAAGGATTTCCGATTCGTTCAGATTTATATTGATGCGGATATTTTCCCCATTCTGGTTCCTGATAAGGATTAAATTTTTGCGATTGCCATACTCATCGATATCACCGGCTAAACCCAATGCATCATAAATTGTAAGCTTATCCTGTGAATAGGGGAAATGTCCCGGATTTTTGACTTCACCCAAAACTGAAACAAACCGGTTTACTAATTTTACCGAGACAACCGGTTGATTCAGGATACCTTTAAGTGCATCCTTCAATAGTGCAGCTACCTCCGACAGGGTTTTGTCTTTCACCTGTATTTTGCCAATTAAGGGCATGAACACATACCCTTCTTTATCGATAGTGTATGATAACAACGACGCTCCATACGGGGAGACAGATCCAAGATACTGATCTTCCTTGCCATTGGAAAATACATTGGTTGAAACATCATCAAGGCTATTGATCTGAATATAGAGCTCATCATTAGACTTCAACCTGTAATCGGGAAATTGAGCCTCTTTATAAGCCTTAATGTTATTATCCTTGTCCTGGAAGTACTCAACTTTACGTTGCGTTACGCAGGAGTATTGAAATCCAAGGGAAATAACCAAAACTATTAATTTAAGGTTTCCCTGAAAACTAACAAACGCGTTATTGCTTTTTGAGATCATTGTGATTAGTATAAAAATTCTTTTTAATTGATCAAACTAATTTTATAGATATAAAATGAAAAAGAAAAAGTGATTTATCCATGATTATCAAAACAGACTATTGAATTATTAACTGAAATAAAGATAAATAATATTTACTATGGTTAACGATTTAAGGACCATTTATTTTGGTTCCAAATTACCCGCCCGGGTATGCTTTCGCCCCGTCAGTCACAGCTGATATTTCACCTAATTATCTGTTATTATGATGAATACAGTCATTATATCTCTTTTGTGCTTATGTATCTTTTGTATCCTTCATCAGATACAAGTTCAGACGGTAAAAATGGATGTATTCGTTACAATTATATTGAATTTAAGGATTAACTCCAAACAGAACTATAGCCGAATTGCCTAAATCTGAGGTAATTTTAGTTCATCTAAAGTCAAAAAGTGGATTTCTACCATTGAAATAGTTCAATCTATGATTGATTTAATAATATTCATCAAAAAAATAATATTTCTGCATTTTATGATGAGAAAACAAACATTTTGAAATAAAATATTACTTAGTTCAGAACTTTATTAATTTTAGAATTTTACATTACAGTGACCGGTAAAAGATAAGATTTGAAAGGTTGCCTGAAAATCAACATAAGCCAATGAAATTCAAACTTGAAATATGTACCGATAATATTGAATCTGCGATAGTTGCCCAATTGGCCGGCGCTCACCGGATAGAGTTATGCAATGACCTTCCGGAAGGTGGAACCACACCAGGTTATGGAACAATAGTCTCAGCCAGAAATAATCTGGATATCGGCATTCATGTAATAATAAGGCCCAGAGGAGGAGATTTCCTCTACTCCGATTCTGAATATGATATTATGAAAAAGGATATCGATATCTGCAGCAAGTGCAAGGTGGATGGGATAGTCCTTGGAATTTTAAGGTCAGATGGATCAATTGATATTGAACGTACCGCAAAACTTGTTGAATTTGCCCATCCGATGCCTGTTACATTTCACAGGGCATTTGATATGTGCTCTGATCCGTTCCAGGGACTCGAAGATGTGATTGAAGCTGGCGCCTCCAGACTTCTTACATCGGGACAGAAAGACAAAGCTCCGGAAGGCGCTGACCTGATAAGGCAACTCATTCAACAGGCAAAAGACCGGATAATAATTATGCCGGGAAGTGGTATTGATGATTCAAATATTGAAAAGATTGCAAGGGTTACCGGAGCAAAAGAATTCCATCTTACGGGCAGAAAAATCATTGACAGTAAAATGATTTTCAGAAAACAGGGCATTTCGATGGGAGGCGGCGTTGCAGGAGTTCCGGAGTTTTCCAGAATGGTTGCCGATCGTGAAAAGATAAAAAGAATCATCAATATTCTAAATCTGATCTGACAAATCCCTGATAAATCGTTTTTGGGATAGAAATATAGACCTGTAGTTAATACATCTCCCTCAAACTAATCAGTTCGCCTGGGGAATCTCCTGATGGGGATTGATAACTTATTGATAAACAGAATAATTTATCTTTTTATGAGTTGCTTGCAGTTTAAAGGAAAGCTGATATCTTTGGAAATTCTTTTTTGGTCAGATCTTCTAAATGAATTATGAAATAGTTAAACTGGAATATTTATTATGAAAAAATTTTCTGCATTATTAATGATAATTCTGATGTCCGGATTATCTGGACAGATCACAAATGCCTGTACAAATTTTCTTATAACTAAGGGAGCTTCCAAAGATGGTTCGGTGATGATTACTTATTCTGCTGATTCTCATGTACTATACGGGGAGCTATATTACTGGCCGGCAAAAACCTGGCCGGCAGGTACAATGGTTGACATTTATGAATGGGATACAGGAAAATATCTTGGCAAAATACCACAGAAGGCTCACACCTATTCAGTAGTTGGAAATATGAACCAGCATCAGTTGTCAATTGGTGAAACAACTTACGGCGGCAGGCCGGAATGCGCTGATTCAACAGGAATGATCGACTATGGGTCATTGATCTATATGACACTTCAGAGAGCAAAAAATGCGAGGGAAGCGATCTTAAATTTTTCAGAACTTGTCAGTAATTATGGCTATGCCAGTGAAGGTGAGTCATTTTCAATAGGCGATGCCAATGAGGCATGGATACTGGAACTGATTGGAAAAGGCGTGGGGAAAAAAGGTGCAGTCTGGGTAGCCCGGCGTATTCCTGACGGATATATTTGTGGACATGCCAATCATCCGAGAATTACAACTTTTCCGCTTTCCGACGGTGTCAGATCAATAACATCAAAAGAGCTGGATAAGATCAATAATCCTGAAGTTGAAACTGTTTATGCCTACGATGTAATAGATGTGGCTCGCGGATTTGGCTGGTTTTCCGGTCAGGATAAAGAATTCAGCTTCAGCGACACATATGCACCTCTTGATTTTTCAGCTGCCAGGTTCTGTGAAGCCAGGGTATGGTCGGGCTTTAATAAAGTGAACAGTCAGATGGGTCAATACCTGAGCTATGCCATGGGTGAGGATTTGAAAAACAGAATGCCCTTGTGGATCAAACCTGATAGAAAACTTGATCTGAACGATGTAAAGTCAATAATGCGTGATTATTACCAGAATACCCCCATGGATATGACAAAAGATGTTGGTGCGGGCCCTTATGGCAGTACAGTCAGATGGAGACCGATGGAATGGAAGGTTGATGGAGTCGCATATCTTCATGAAAGGGCAATTTCCACACAACAGACCGGGTTTTCATTTGTAGCACAAAGCCGGTCGTGGCTTCCTGATCCGGTCGGGGGAATTAACTGGTTTGGTGTCGACGATACCTACTATACGGTTTATTCTCCTATGTATTGCGGAATCACCAGAGTTCCTGAAACATTTGCAGTAGGAAACGGGGATATTATGACATTCAGCGACAATTCCGCCTTCTGGGTGTTCAACCAGGTTTCAAACTTTGCATATACCCGTACACGTCTGTTGATTGGTGACCTTCAGAAAAAGCAAAGTGAACTGGAGGATGGTTACTTGAAAGAAACTACCGGGATTGACAAGACTGCCGAAGCTTTGTTTAAGAAAAATCCTTCAGAAGCAGTTAAATATCTCACAGATTTTTCTGTAAAATCAGGCAATAATACGGTTATGAAGTGGAAAGAACTTTATAAATTCCTGTTTACCAAGTATTTAGATGGGAATGTCAAGGAAAGTCAACCTGTGCCAAAAGGCTATAAATTTATGGTCCCAAAGCTATCACAACCAGGTTATGGTGATGAATGGAACCGTATAATTGTCAAAATGACAGGGGAGAAATACAGGGAGAAGTAGGTTGAGCGGAGAGCGGAGAGCGGAGAGCGTGGAGCGTATTTATCAAACATTACTTATCGATAAAAACTTTTCCATACAGAATTCGGATTATCAAAATTTTATTTATAAATTTGCGACCTGATTTTAAGAACCAAACTGAGATTACAAAATACTTTGTGCGATGAATTTAATGAATGTTGTTGATAAAGAATTTGCGGTAAAAAATGAATTTCCCAAATTCCTGGCAGGTGACACTGTTACTGTCCATTATAAGATAAAAGAAGGAAATAAGGAGAGAATCCAGCAATTCCGTGGTGTTGTCATTCAGAGAAGCGGGAGTCTTCATACTGAAACTTTCACTGTAAGGAAAATGTCAGGGAATATTGGTGTTGAAAGAATATTTCCCATAGCTTCACCTTTTATTGATAAGATTGAAGTAAATAAGCATGGAAAAGTTCGCAGGGCAAGGATATTCTACCTTCGTAATCTTACCGGTAAAAAAGCCCGTATCAGGGAAAAGAAATTCTGATAAAGAATTATTACTATATATAATATAATAAGAGGGTGTCTCAAAAGGGCACCCTATTTTATTTTGCCTTTTTGTCCCCCCGCTACACAAGACCATAATGGCGAGGTTCACCTGGGGGTGAGTTTATTAATCTACTTCTTGTTAATTAACTCCTGTTTTTTGGCTTTGGCATCTTCAACCAGTTTATTTGCCTGGGCATCTGCATCCTGAATAAGTTTTTCAGCTTTTTTATCTGAAGCCTTTTTAAGAGCTTCAGCTGACTGCTGGGCAGCCATCTTTGCAATAGTTCCCTTTGATGCCGCTCCATCCACAAGACTCTTACCCTGTGCGTCTGATTCCTGCCGTAACTGTTCTGCTTTTTTTGCAGCTTCTTCCCTCAACTGCTGTCCCTTGTCTTCAGCATCTTTAACGAGCTTGTCCCCCTGAATATCTGCCGCAGTTCCTGCTTTGTCTTTGGTTTTACCAACAGTATTATCTATTGTCTGTTTAGCAGCTTCTTTTACACTTTCCTTTGCTCCTCCCGTACTTCCACCGGAAGCATTACCAAAGAACGGAGCAACGGATGGTTTGGAAAAGGTACCCGTTACCCTTAAATTCACCTTGAGAAGTTCGGAGGGCTTAAAGTTTATGCCAAATGAAGCTGCCTGAGCTGAAATATTATCAATGAATGAGTTGACTGAGCCGCCAAGTTCTGCTCTTGGTATCTCCGTCTTAACAATATAATTCAAAGTCTGATCAAGTCCCTGATCGCCACTGATATTCATTTTCAGGTTACCGGTCTTTACATCAAACGGATTAACGAATATACGTCCGTCAGAAATCTTAAAACTTATATTTATATCATTGAAAGTATTGTTAAACTTCCCACCCAGCTTAAGGATTTCTTTCATCTTATCGAAAGATTCGGATTGAAGGAGTGTGATCTGGTCCGACTGAATTTTTCCTTCACCATTTATTGAATTGACAACTGGCATCATATCTCTCCCGAGCAGACTCTGATATGACAGCTTGGCATTGATCTTTCCGTCGATACTTTTTGCAACTGGGGCAAATTTCTGAACTGTGATAAAAGTATTGAATGCATCTTTGATGACTATGTTCTTAGCATCGAAATCAGCTTTCATTTGAGGCTTAAGAGTATCGCGTGTATCATAGTCGGCATTCATTGAAATGGAGCCGCCCAAAATATTCATATTAGCATCACGCAGAGAAAGAATTCCATCCCTGGCAATTACATGTCCTTTAAGTTTTTCTACTTTGATTTTATCGAAGGATAATTTCTCTATCAGTGCGCTAAAATCAATGTTAACGTTCTTCGGGACTGGAATAACCAGACCTGCAGTGTCTTTAACAGAAGTGGCAGTTGTATCCCGTGTCATGCCTTTCATAATGGCAGAAACGTCTGTAATGTTCGAATGTAAAGTCAGATTGGCTTTTAGTGTCTTTTTCCGGAAAACATAAGGAATATAATTTTCAAGATTACCGGTAATTGAATAATCACTGGTACGTTGAATCACAATATCAAAATTTTTTATCCGGGCAAATGAAGGGGTAAATAGAAAAAGGGCATCCTTTATTTCAACTCTCGGATAACCTGAAATGGCATAGATCATATTTTTAATTCCCAAAGTACCTTTAGCTGTAAAGTTTTCAAACTGGTCCTTCTCGATCATTGAAAGTCTGCCTTCGAGAGTAAGTGCCATTTCTATAACTCCTGAAAGGGTAATGCCTTTCATCGGAACTGCCTTTGAAAGAGCGTTAAGGTCAATTTTCCCGTTCATTGATCCTTTGAAATCAGGATCACTCACAGGTGTCTTTATTAAAAATGCCATATCGAACGGACTTCCTGCAAGTTCAAAATGGAATTTTTCAAGATTCACAGTCGACCTGTCAGTTACTTTTCCGTCTACAAATACATTTGCGTCAACATTGATATTACTTATCTTTTCTGGTAACGAGGGATAACTGACCAGTCCGTTACTTACAAGAAGTTTCAAATTAAAATCGGGCTTGGAACTGTCTGCCGCGCTGTAAATTCCTTTTGCAGATCCTGATAAAGAAACTTCTCCGGTAGCCTTCAAATCTTCATACCCTTTCATATATGCCGCTGGAACCAGCGACAGAAGTGATTTCAACGAAACTTTATTAGTTCCGAAAAGCAGATCGGTCTTAATAACTTTGCCAGGCATAGAAACCACTCCAGACAGAGCTAAATCCAGGTCGTTTATTGAAATATGATTATCTCTCATTGTAAATTTCATACTGTCAAGCTCTGCCAGCATATTTATTTTTGAATCTATTTTTGCATTGTTAAGGTATTTGATACTGTCCATTATTACAGTAGTCGAGCCGGAGTTTAATATCATTTTCAGGGTCGTCTCCTTAAAATTTATTCCACCTGCCAGGATGAAATCCAGGTCTTTAAGTTTTGCGTTTAATAACGTTGTTGAATCAGAGTATGATATGGAGCTGTTTTTTACTTCCAGATTCCTGAGTAAAATTTTGACTTCGCCTGCCGATGATGACGCCGGTACCGGAGGAGGAGCAGGTGAAGCGGCTGATGCTTTTATAGCTGCGGTCGATCCTGTTTGCTTTGTTATGTCCCAGTTTGCAGTCCCGTCTTTAAGCACAATTGCATTTATTTCGGCCTTATCAATAATTACAGATTTTATTTCATAACCTGATTTCACGAGAAGGCTTGCAAGATTAAAGACCATGTTAAAAGATTTAAACGCAGCCAGTGTGTCATTTTGAAATCTGCCAGTCCCGACAACGGAAACACCATCCAGAGAGAAGGTCAGATTTGGGAAATTTCTGAAAAATCCCAGGTTATAGTTATCAAATTTCACAGTTGCGTTCAGTGATTTGTTGATTGCCTGTTCAACCTTGGTTCTGATCTTTTCTTTAAATATCAGAGGCACAGTAATAAGCGCTATCAGAATTAAAAAAATAAGACCAATTAATATTTTTAGAATTTTACCAGCTGTTTTTTTCATACTCATTTTATTATTAACTGATTATCAATTTAATACAATAATATATTTTAATTTTTTTTGATAAATAAAAGTAACGATCATATCTGAAAATAAAAATATTGTTATATTTGCGTCCGCATTTATCGCAGGACCTGTAGCTTAATTGGATAGAGCATCTGGCTACGGACCAGAAGGTTGGGGGTTCGAGTCCCTTCAGGTTCACACCAAAACATCCATAAAACCTTGTAATTAAAATTTTTACAAGGTTTTTTTAATTCTCATAATATAAAATTACACCTTATAACGTCATTTAAGTTACTAATTACCAGGTAAAAGTCTCTTAAATCAGTTGTAAATTTTCTCACAAACAACTTAAAATAATACAATTGGTCGGATCGCTCCAACATTTAACAATCAATTTCTCTTTCATTATAAACACTTAGAATGAGGTTTTTGTTTGCAGTAAAAAATGTATCAGACTGTTCTTTCCCTTTTAATACTTTTACCGCTCCGGAATAATAAGATGATCGGCGCTATTAAGCCCGCTCCTGAAGAAAGTTCAACTTCCCTGATTTTAAAAGTAAATGCCTTGGGACAACCATACACGACCTGACCCTTGTTATTAGAATGATTACGCAGTTAGAATATCATTGAAATTTAAAAAAATTTAAAATAGTTCTTTTAGTATAATAATATTTACTATTTTCATACGATTAAAAACCTTGAAATAGTTCATTTCATAACCTTACATATGTCTAACCTAATAAACTAATGCCTATGATGTACTCAACTACCAAAATCTGAAGTTTTTTTTCTTTATGAATACCTTGATTATGAACGCTTTTCAAGGTATAGTATTTAATTTTTCTTATTATTCTTTTAGTTATTAATTCAATAAAAATTAATCGATGGAAGAAACTTATAGTAAACGGCACTTAAACAAAAGTGTTTGTTCATTTAAATTCCTTAGAACCATTAAGCCCCTAATCCTTCTCCTTCTGGTGCTTATTTTAAACCTGGCAGGGGCTAATGCTTTGGACCTTCAACAGAGGAAAGTAACAGGTACTGTTACCGACTCTAAATCAGGAAATCCCTTACCCGGGGTGAATATCATGATCCAGGGTACTATTACCGGAACTATCAGTGACGCTAACGGACAGTATTCTGTTAGTGTACCGAATGCAAATTCCGTATTGGTATTTTCATTTATAGGCTATCTGGGTAAATCAATTATTGCAGGTAATCAGGCAGTTATCAATGTAACTCTTGAAGAAGAAATGACTTCGCTGCAGGAAGTGGTGGTCACAGGTTATGGCACTCAGACACGAGCCAAACTTACCGGTTCTGTTGCTACGGTAACAGCTGCGGAAATCACAAAACGTCCTCTGACCAATGTTCAGAACTTGTTACAGGGAAAAGCTTCCGGTCTGCAAGTTTCATCTCATTCAGGAAAACCAGGAGAAGAGGATAACATTTTGCGTATCCGTGGAGTTGGTACATTTAGTAGTGCAGGTAGCGATCCATTGGTTCTGATCAATGGAATTGCAGGTGATATGACTAACCTTGACCCCAACGATGTGGAATCAATATCAGTACTGAAAGATGCCTCTTCAGCTGCCATATATGGGGCACGGGCTGCAAACGGGGTAATTCTTATTACTACAAAGAAAGGTAAAAACGAACCACTCAGCATTGAGTTTAATACTTCTTTATCTCTTCAGACTCCTACCAGATTACCCAAGCTGGATTACAATTCTGCTGATTATATGGAGTTTTGGAATGAAGGCCGGATCAGAAGCGGCCAGGTTCCATACTTTACACAGGCTGAGATAGATGCATACAAAAACAATACTAATGACCCGGTTCATTATCCCAATTTTAACTGGATAGACCATTGTTTCCACTCAGCAGTGTCTAACAATGAATCACTAACAATCAGTGGGGGAAATGATAAATCAACATTTAATTTATCACTTGGTTATTATGATCAGCCTGGTCTTACAAGTATTTATGCATTTCAGAAATATAATGGCCGTTTATCTGTGGATACGAAAGTGAAGGATTGGATTAAGGTAGGTGGTGATATACAATTTTCGTACAAAAATATACTCCTGAGCAATTGGGATAACGGTGATGTGGATTATCAGATTCTTGCCATTTATGGCTCTTCACCCCAGTACACACCTACCATGACCCTGCCTGATGGTACCACCGGATATGTAGCAAGATACAGCAGTGCTATAGGGGAATGGACAGTCAGAAATCCGGATGCTCAGGATGCGAGCGGTGAACAGACAGATCAACGCTATAATGTGATTCCGCAATTTTATGTAGAAATAAAACCAACCACGGATCTGACCTGGTATACAAAAATAGCTCTTACTTATGACACAAGGCAGCAGAAAAACCACGAACATGCCGTTAATAACTATTATTTCAACGACGGTTCTTTTGCCCACAACAACTCAACATGGCAGCTTGGTGTACAGGATAATTGGAGTACAAACATGCTGACAACATTTTATTCAACGTTGAATTACAAACATACTTTTAATAAGGACCATAATGTCAATGTCCTTGGCGGTTTCCAGACTGAATCAAATAACGCCAAATATCTGGGTGGGACTAAAGTGACCTTCCCTACACCTGATCTCGCATGGCTTGACGCAGGAGCTTCTTTAAACCAAACCACAAGCGGTAGATTGGAAGAATGGTCCATTATGTCATTTTTTGGTCGTGCTATGTATGATTACAAGGGCAAATACCTGTTAGAGGCCAATGTTCGTTATGACGGAACATCCAGAATTGCCCCGGATTCACGCTGGGGTCTTTTCCCTTCAGTAGCATTGGGATGGAGGCTTTCAGAAGAGTCGTTTATGAAGGGGATTGACTGGCTGGACAATTTAAAAATAAGGGGTTCATGGGGACAATTGGGTAACCAGAACGTGGGCTTATATCCCTATCAGCCGGTTTTGTCAACTACCTCATATCCATTCACTTCAGCTTATCCGGGAGCATTACAGACCAGATTGACGGATCCAAAACTGAAATGGGAAACAACCACCGTTACAGACATTGGGGCTGATTTAAGTGTGGCAAAGGGATTGTTCACGCTTACCTTCGACTGGTATGACAAATATACCAACAACATTCTTTATGGAGTCCCGATACCGGCAAGTATTGGATTATCTGCTCCGACAGTAAACTATGGAGCAATGAGTAACAAAGGATTTGATTTTGAGGTGGGATCTACAAAGCAATTCGGCGACTTCGGATACAATGCCACATTTAACCTGTCGCACTACATAAATAATGTTGAGAGGATCTTAACCCCATCATACGGAAACTACATCATCAAGGAAGGTCTTCCATTCAATTCAAACTACATGGTGGAATGTATAGGTATCTTCCAGAATCAGGCCGAAATTGATGCAAGTCCTCTTCACCAGTATAATCCCAAACCCGGTGATCTGAAATTCAAGGATGCAAATGGAGATGGAAAGATTGATGCCAACGACCGTGTTGTGGTTCCCGGAGCTTACCCTAAATTCTACTATGGTGGCTCGTTAAATCTAACCTGGAAAAATTTCGATCTGAGCGCATTCGTTCAAGGTGTTGAAGGATTAAAAATGAGCACTCAGGGATTATCATGGGGTCTGGTACCATATATACAGGGTTCTCCTCCTACGTTGGATTTTGTCAACAGCAGGTGGACAGGCGAAGGTTCTACCAATTCTCAGCCTGCAATGTATATTTCCGGATATGCTCCTGTAACAGGTACGAGAAATACTTACTGGTTACTCGATGCATCTTATTTCAGGTTGAAAAACCTGCAGCTCGGCTACAATATTCCCAAAAATATCTGCCAGAAAATCGGATTACAATACCTCCGTGTTTATATATCGGGTGACAACATGGCAACTATAACGAAGTGGCCCGGATCCGATCCTGAAAGAGCCAATACCGGCTGGTTCGAAGCTTATCCACAGGTTACGACCTACACTATGGGTATTAAGATAAAAATTTAATTATAAATCTATACCGCTATGAATAAGAATATAAAAAATATAGCTGCTAAGAGTTCAGTGATTGGATTTATAGCACTTTTATTTGTGTCGTGTACGGATTTTTTGGACAAAAATCCTACTACCCAGATCTCCGAGCCTACCTTTTGGAAAACAAGGCTGGATGCTGACATGGCTTTGTCTGGTGTCTATGCACGTCTTAACTGTAATACATTTAATTACGAGGGTGTATATGCACTTGACATTATGGCCGGGGATGCAAATGAAGGAGCCCAGAGTCTGGGTTCCAGCTCCACCGGTACATTTGCCTTAGGAATTATGACCTCGACTTCCGGTGGTCTTCTGGCCGATGTCTATAACCAGTGTTACCAGGGTATAAGCACCTGTAACAGCTTCCTTGCAAATATAGACAAGGTCAGCTTTCCGGATGCGGATAAAACCATATATAAAGCTGAGGTTTACTTTATGAGGGCTTTGTTCTATTTTAAACTTACTGAGTCGTATGGCGGGGTGGTAATCTATACAACGCCGCCTACAATCGATAATTCAAAAATAGCAAAAAGTTCTCAGTCAGATGTTATTGCACAAGTTATCTCCGATCTTAACCTTGCTATTGCCGGGCTGCCTAATACCGCCTATAACGGACATGCTGTAAAAGGTTCCGCTCTGGCACTTAAAAGCAGAGTATTGATGTTTGCCTCGAGTAATATTGCCCCGGATTGGGCGGGGGCAGCAGCTGCAGCCAAACAGGTTATGACAGACGGGGTATTCAGTCTCTATACAGGTA
>Ga0182021_10000761_pt1 | contig 35836 bp, 33 predicted proteins | sample 612E3MmetaG_FD_120493 | JGI IMG/M metagenome (GOLD analysis project Ga0182021, IMG submission 120493) | Permafrost microbial communities from Stordalen Mire, Sweden - 612E3M metaG (Illumina Assembly) | ecosystem: Environmental > Terrestrial > Soil > Wetlands > Permafrost | place: Sweden...
GGCGGGCGGCGGGCGGCCATGCGGGCGGGCGGGCGGGCGGGCGGGCGAGCGGTGCCTACTTCGCCGTGCCGGCGAGCCAGCTCCTCCACGTGGCGTCCGCCGAGCCGGCGGTGAACGCGTTTCCGAAGCGGACGAGGGGCAGCCGCAGCAGCCCATTGTTGGCGAGCAGCCGCTCCGCGATCTCGTCGTCGCCCAGGCCCATGTAGGCGAGGCCCAGGTCCTTGTACTGGCGCCCGTCGGTGTCGAGCAGCACGGCGGCGCCGAGCCGCTCCACGAAGCGGCGGAGCTCGCCCGGCGAGATCGGCTTGCGGCGCAGGTCCACGAACGTGACGGTCACGCGCCGCTCCTTGAAGAAGCGGAGGGCGGCCTGGGTGGGCCGGGAATCGACGAGCCCGAACATCTGGACGGTGGGACCGGCGGGGGCGGGCATGGCAGAAGATTAGCGGCGGCGCCGAAAGACGACCCGGTATTCGACCCGGCCTCCCCCTCGCGCCCTCCGGCCGCTACCATCCACGCAGGAGGTGCGGCGTGATCTGGTTCACCGTTCAGTTGGACGACAAGCCCGGGGCCCTGGCGCGCATGGCGGCCGCCCTCGGCGAGCGAGGCATCAACATCACTGCCATCGTCGGGGTCGCCGAGGACACCGACGGCGCGCTGATGCTGACCACGAGCGACGCGGCCGGGACGCGCAAGGCGTTCGACGGCCTCGCGCTCGGGTTCGAGGAGCACGACGACGAGGCCGGCATGACGCTCGACGACGTGTCGCGGGCGACCGGCCTGGCCGATCACGGCATGAGCGTCGGGGGCTGACCGTGGCACGCGTGGAGCACGTGGCCGCAACGGTCGCCGTTCGCCTCGACTACGCCGATCGCCCGGCCGCGATCCCGGAGATCGCCACTCAAGTGGCCGCGGCCGGCGGCACCGTCCGAACTCTGAGCACCGTCCGCCGCTGGATTGACGCCGCGGCGGGGCCGCTGGTGGAGATCGAGATGGAGGTCGAGGGGCTGCCCGACGAGCGCGTCACCGAGATCCTCGATCAGCTGCCCGCCCTGCGCGGCTGCCGGCGGACCAAGTCCCTGGACAAGGTCTTCGGCAAACGGCTCATCGTCATCGGCGGCGGGGCGCAGATCGCCCAGGCCGTGCTCGGAGCCGTGAGTGAGGCCGACCGCCACAACCTCCGCGGCGAGAAGATCAGCGTGGACACCATCCCGCTCGTCGGTGAGGAGAACCTGGCCTCGGCGGTCCGGGCCGTGGCCGACCTCGACCGGGCGCGCGCGCTGCTGCTGGCCGGTTCGATCATGGGCGGCGACATCACCCGGGCCGTGCAGGAGATCCAGGCGCTCGGCATCCCGGTCATCTCCTTGAACATGGCCGGCACCGTGACGGACGTGGCGGACCTGGTGGTCACGGACCCGGTCCAGGCCGGCACGATGGCCGTCATGGGCATCGCGGACACGGCCAAGTTCGATTTCGCCCGACAGAAGGGCCGGCGCTACTAGACGGCGGCGGGCTGGCGAACCGGCGGTCGAACCGGCGGCGAGCCCGGCGGCCGAGCGGCAACGGAGGCGCGCATGCGCATCGCGACGTGGAACGTCAACTCGCTCAAGGCCCGTTTGCCGCGGGTCGAGGAGTGGCTCGCCCAGCGCGCCCCCGACGTTCTGCTGATGCAGGAGACCAAGCTCGCCGACCAGGCCGCCCCGGACATGCCGTTCCAGATGGCCGGCTACGAGCTGGCGCATCACGGCGAGGGACGCTGGAACGGCGTCGCCATCGCCAGCCGCGTCGGGATCGCGGACGTAGTCACGAATTTCGGCGACGGACCGGTGCGCCGCTCCCCCGCGCCCGAGTCCGCGGCCGCGCCGATAGCCGAGGCGCTCGAGGCCGAGGCTTCGGTGGCCCCCGGCGATGAGGCTCGAATGGTTTCGGCGGTCTGCGGCGGCATGCGCGTCGTCAGCATCTACGCCCCCAACGGTCGAGCTCTCGGCACGCCGTTCTATAGCGCCAAGCTGGCCTGGTTCGACCGCCTGGTCCGCTGGCTGCGCGAAACCCAGGATCCGGCCGGCTCGCTGGTGATCGGCGGCGACTTCAACGTCGCGCCCGAGGACGAGGACGTCTACGACCCGCGCGACTTCATCGGCGCCACGCACGTCTCCCCGCCCGAGCGGGCAGCCGTTGCCGCCCTGCGCGACTGGGGCCTGGTCGACGCGTACCGGCTTCACCACCCCGAGCCGGGCAAGTTCTCGTGGTGGGACTACCGCGCCGGCAACTTCCACAAGGGCCTGGGAATGCGCATCGACCACCTGTACGCGACCCGCGCAGTCGCCGACCGCTGCACCGCCGCCGAGATCGACCGCGACGCTCGAAAGGGCCAGCTCCCCTCCGACCACGCCCCGGTCTACATCGACCTGCGCGACTAAGACGCGACGCGTCGGCTCCGGCCTGCCGACCACGTGGGGAAACCAACCCCGACTGCTCCTACTTGGGCGAGACCGTCAATGACGAGGGTGGCCAGATCCGCCAGCCGCCGCCCAGCAGTGGCGCGACCAGGAGCCTCACGTCCGAACTCGGGCCGCGGTCGAGCGACTCGTGGACGGTCACGACGTAGACCCGCGAGTAGTCGGCTTCTTCCAGGACATCAACGTTCTCGTAGCCGGCGGCAGGGTCGAGGTTCAGGCCGGTGCGAGCCACGCTCAAGATCTCGAATCCCGTTGGCATTGGCGCCGGCGTATCGTCGGGCGCGTCCACTGGCACGATTTGAGACCCGGGCGACAGCAGGGCGTTCTCGGCCGCCACATTGCCGGCAAGCCTCGCCTGTTCGTAGGCCTCGACCGCCGCCCGAACCGCCGCTTCGTCGTCGCCGGCAGGCACCAGCCCGGCGGCGGCCGCGGTCAAATCGGGCGCCGTCCAGGTCGCGCCGCCGTCGGAGGTCACCAACAGGACGAGTTCGCCGCTGTCGGCGGCAGACGAGGTGACTTCCGCCATTCCATGCAGTTCATCGCTGAACGCGAAGCCGTAGACGGAAGCTGGATCAGGCAGGCCGCCCGCGGCCACCGGTGTCCAGTGTGCGCCGCCGTCCGACGTGTGCAGGATCCGCGGCGGCGAATCGTCGTATGACACCCAGGAACTCATTGTCAGAACCGCTGCCGGGGAGCGATTCTGGCCGGACGCCTCAGGATCCTCCTTCCAGGTCTGCCCGCCGTCGCCGGTGGCGAAGAACCGCGTGCCGGACGATCCGACGAGGCCCTCCTCTGGCGTGACGAACGTGGGCAGACTCACCGACGAGCCGAACTTGCCATCGTCCTCAGCCCGAACATTGGCAGCCGGCACCCCAGGCAGCTTCGCATCGGTCCACGTAGCGCCCCCGTCGCGGCTCACGGCAAGGAGAGCCTGCGTGCCGTTGTCGAAGTCGTTCGAGGCGGCCCAAAGAGTCTGCTCATCGGTCGCCTCCATGACCGAGCCGATGGGACCAGAGTCGGTGGTCGCGTTCGCCGTGATCACCGTCCAGGTCACCCCGCCATTGCCGCTGCGCATCACCGTGGCCCGGGCGTAGTCGTCAAGGCAAATCACATACCCGACCTGCGCGTCCACGAAACTCATCCCGAATTGGATGCCGCAGTTGTCGGGCAGAGTCGCGGCGGCCCAGCTTGCTCCGCCGTCGCTCGTGCGGTAGATCGTGTGGGCGTCGGTGATCGACCAGGCGTGGTCCGCGTCGAGCATGAACAACGCAGGTCCGACGAGCGTGTTCTGAGCCGCTCTGGGAATCGAATGCGCTCGCCAGGTCTGCCCGTAGTCTGTCGAGACGAGCAGCGCCGAACCCTTGATCGCCCAGAGCCCTCCGGACCGAATCTGCCCGGTCGCCACGACGCTGGCTCGGGCGGTCTGCTCGACCGTCAGTGACGTCGTCGGCCGGCTCGTGGCCGCTGTCGCCGGCGCCAGCGCAGGGCCGGACCGCGCAAGGCCGAGAGGGCCGTACATACCGAACACGATCGTTGCGCCGCCAAGAATCGCCACCGTCGCCAGCGCCGCGAGCGACCGGATGCTGATTGTCCGGGGGCGCGTCCGTTGGTCGAGCGTCAAGTTCGTCCACCTCGCCGAAGCACCGCTGAGGTCCGCGGCGGAGACTAATCGGTCCCCACATCATACAAACGCAACAGCGAGGTGGCTATTTCCCGACGATGATCAGCGCCGCGGAGAGCGCCTTGAACGTCTCGAGACTCATGCCCTTGCTGGTTGCTCTCCAGGACTGAGCCTCGCCCGGAGCTACGAAGAGCCCATAGTCGGCCCCGGGCGGTTCGCTCACAAGCATGCCCTCGCGGTCGCCAAACATAGCCGTCCCGAGACTGTTGCCCGGCGCACAGAGAACCCCCTTCCCAACGGTGCAGGAGTTGCCCTCGAACAGCTCCAGCGTCTCGCCGCCTGGCCCGCGATAGATGACCGTCAGCAATGTGTCGGCCGCCTGGGGGTCGCTGTGTGATTCCACTGTCCAGCCCGCAGGCAGAACGGCGCAATAGACGTCGTATTTCGCCGTCGATGACGCGGCCTTGAAGAAGCCCGCGTCATCCACCGTCCCGCTGCAATCCGTGGGCATATGCCAGTTGCTCGGGTAGGGCGACTGCGTGGGCGCGACCACCACGTGACCGTCAATCGCGATCGTCGACGCCGGCCACGAGCCGCCGTCCTGCAGCGACCTGCTACCCACCGCCTGATCGAGACGCACGACGTAAGGCGTGGCAGGGTTGCTCTGACAGGTCTGCATTCCCCCGCGGGTGCGAATCGCGAGGGTAACTACTACCGCGTCATCGCGGTACTGAACGTTCTGAGCGATGCGGCCACTGGCATCCATGCCGCTGTTGCATGACTCCTCCTGCACCAGGACATGCAATTGGGTCGCTCCGGGGGAGTACGGCACGGAGGGATCGAGCCTCCAGGCCGCGGCCCCGTAGCCGGCCGGCGGCACGGCCATGAGCGGACACAGGGGATTCTGCATGCCAGGGCCGGGAGTGTAGCCGGGAGCCTGGCCAAAGCAGTCGACACGACCGGTCAGATCGAAGTCGTTGTGGCCCCCAGCCGTCACGGCGGGGCCGCTCAATAAGCCGGCCATCGACGCCCCGGCTCCGAGTGCCAGGACCACGGCGATCGCCGCGACAGCTGGCATCGCGCCGGTTCTCACCCGGGACCTCGTTGCGGGCCGGACTTGTTGCACGCCGCCGTCGCTCCCGGCAAGGGCCGCCAGCGGCTCTTCATATGCGCTTTCGTCGGCCGGCCGGCGCTTCAGCGCCGCCTCGATTTCTTCGTCGTAAGTCATCGTTCGTCCTCGACGTGGAGGCGCCGGCGCAGTGTCCCGAGCCCGGTGGACGCGTGGCCTCGTGCGGCGCTGGGCGTGATTCCAAGGGCCAGGCCGATTCGCTCGTACGGCAGATCGGCCCGATAGCGGAGGTACAGGACGGCGCGCTGGCGCGGCGGCAGCCGATCGACCGCCTGCCAGACCGCGTCGACTTCGATTCGTCCGAACGGGTCGCCGTCGCGACGACCGTAGGTAGCGCCGGCGAGCCCGCCGATTCGGTCGACCAGGCCGGCGACCCGCCGCGTCAGGCGGTGGTTGTCGATGCCCAGCCTGTACAGCGTCCGAAATGCCCAGGCGTCGGGATCGGCGATCTCCACGCCGGAGTCGAGCTCACGCCAGAGGCGCAGCATCGTCTCCTGGACGGCGTCGGACGCCTCTTCGTCACCGAGACCGAGACGCCTGGCGAAGCCGAACATCTCCTGCGAACGCCGCTGGTACAGCAATTGCACCGTCCGCTCGCGGCCGGCAGCAGGGATCGCGAGCGGCCCCGTGGCGGAGTTCGGGAGCGATCGATCGGTCATCACACCCTACTGACGCAGGATCGGCCCCAAACGCTCGGGCGGATTCTGGGCGGACGCCGGACCGTCATTCGAAGGCGCCGCGAAAGATTGTCTCGCGATCGCGGTTGCGGCCGATCCCGATCAGCCTGCCATCCACGTCCTCGACGACGAACTTTGCCCAAGGTTCGCCTCCCGCCCCGATAGTGCCACAGCTACCCGGCGCGACAGAAACGGGGTCGCGCCGCGCGCGGCGCACGCCCGACCCGAAGGGATGGCAGTATGCGCGTATGGAAATCCGCTTCCTCGGCGCTGCCAACACCGTTACCGGATCCCAATTCCTCCTCATTACCGATCGAGCCCATGTGCTCATCGACTGCGGCATGTTCCAGGGCGGCCCGCACGAGGTCGTCCGCAACCGCGTCCCACCGGCCTACGATCCCGCCAGCCTCGATGCGATCGTCCTGACCCACGCCCACCTGGACCATTGCGGCATGATTCCGCACGTCGTGGCCGCGGGCTTCAACGGACCCATCTACGCAACCAAAGGCACGATCGAGCTGGCCACTCTCGTGCTGCTCGACTCGGGCAAGCTCCAGGAGGAGTACGCCAAGCGGCAGAGCCACTGGGCGGCGAAGCACCCGGACCAGGCCGCCCGTGAGGAGCAGAAAGAGCTGGCCGACATCCAGGCGGCGGAACAGATCGCCGACCAGGAGGACCAGGCGACCTCGGTTCCGGCGCTGCATCCGGGCGACCTGACGCCGGACGGCCACGTCGTGGCTTCGGGGGTAGATGAGCTGGCCCTGCACGACGAGCAAGCCCTCGGCACGCGCCTTGGCTATCCGCCCGTCGGTAACGCCAACTACGCGGCCTCCATGGCCGGCAATCCAGCTCAGCCAAACCTCGTTGTGGAAGAGCCGCTCTACACCACGGCCCAGGCCCAGACCTCGCTGGCGCTGTTCAAGGCCGTGGCCTACGAAGCAACCGTCGCCGTCGCGCCCGGCATCACCGCCATCTTCCACGACGCCGGCCACATCCTCGGCTCCTCGATCGTGGAGCTGCGCGTCGAGGCACAGGGCAGCACGCCGGCCCGGACCCTCGTCTTCTCCGGCGACCTGGGCCGCACGGCCGCCCCGATCCTGCGCGACCCGGCCGTCCTCACGCAGGCCGACTATGTCCTGGTCGAGTCGACCTACGGCGGCCGCACCCACGAGCCCGAAGATGAGTCTCTCGATCAACTCGCCCAGGCCGTCAACGATGTGATCGCCCAGAAGGGCGTGCTCCTGATCCCGTCGTTCGCAATCGGCCGGACGCAGGAGGTCGTCTGGGCCCTCCAGCACCTCCTCGACGCCGGCCGCATCCCCAAGATCAAGCTCTACCTCGACTCGCCGATGGCGTCGAAGGCAACGACGATCTACCGCGAGCACCGCGACTACTACGACGCCGATACGCTGGCCCTGCTGGCCAAGGGCGAAGGCCCGATCGACTTCCCGAACGAGCAGGAGACGCCGCTGGCGGCCGACTCTGAGAAGATCGATCGGTCGCCGCGGCCGTACGTCCTGGTCGCCTCGAACGGCATGCTGACCGGTGGCCGCGTCCTGAGTCACCTGCGAACCCTCATCGGCGACACCAAGGCGATGATCCTGTTCGTGGGTTACCAGGGCGAGGGCACGCTCGGGGCGCATCTGCAGGCAGGCGTCAAGACGGCCCGCCTCGACGGCCAGGAGTATCAGGTCCGCTGCGCCGTGCGCTCCATCACCGGTTTCTCCGCCCACGCCGACGAACCCGAGATCCTGGCCTGGCTGAGCCACTTCATCGAGGGTCGGAAGGCCGGCGATCCGGGCGTGCCCCGTCAGATCTTCATCGTCCACGGTGATCCGGAAGCGCAGGACGCGATCGAACCGAAGATCCAAGCCCTCGGTCTGCCGGCCTCCGCGCCGCACTGGCACGAGCACGTCACGCTCGACTGATCCGGGAGCCGCGGCCAGCTATGCCAGAAGCCATGCCCGACGGTACGCCTGAAGCTCGACCTCCCGCTGCCGGGCCCATACCCTCGACCGACCGGGGATTGACTCGATGCCGCCGAAATACCCGCCCAAACGCCCATCTTCGAGCGGCCGCGTGCCGTCCGCAGCTCGCCAGCCGGCCAGGCAGCAGCGCCTGGCGAACAGGGCGGCCGGTCGAGTCCCGGCCCGGTCCGGGACTCGCGGCTCCAGCGGCAACGGCCTCGGCTCGCTGCTGGTGTGGAGCGCGGTCTTCGGGATCGTCGCCATCGTCATCGTCGGCGTCGCCATCGTCATCTCGCAATCTCAGAGCAACACCACCGGCGCCCCGGTCGCTCCCGGCGCAACGACGCCGATCAACATTCTGTCGAGCGGCCGAACGCTGGGGAATGCCAACGCGCCCGTCACGATCGATGTCTATGGCGACTTCCGCTGTTCCGCCTGCTTCGTCTTCACCACCAACGGGACCGAGAAGAGCCTCGTGGATAACTACGTCGCCACCAGCAAGGCGAAGCTGGTCTGGCACGACTATCTGACGATCGACGCCGGCGACGGCGCCACGGCCTCGCGCGACGCCGCGAACGCCGCCTGGTGCGCGGCCGACCAGGGCAAGTTCTGGGTCATGCACGACTGGCTCTACGCCAACCAGTCCCCCACCGAAAACGCGTCGGCATTCACGATGCCCCGGCTCTCCGACATCGGCAAGGCGGCCGGCCTCGACATGTCGAAGTATCAAACCTGCCTGGATCAGGGCACTCACGACGCAGCGATCGCAGCCGAGCAGACGGCCAAGCCGGCACAGGTGACCGCGACACCATCCATCCTCGTGAACGGCAGGTACGTCGCCGGGGCGAACGCCAACTCATGGCCCACCTACGACCTGATCAAGGCCGCCATCGATGCCGCGCTCGCGTCACCCACCCCTTCCGGGTCGGCCGGCGCGGCTAGCTCGTGAACTCGAGCGTGGACAGGACCTGAGCGGCCATCGCGTCGGTGGCGGCGTCTTTGCCCGCGAGCCCGAAGAACAGGAACTCGTAGGAGCGGCCGCTTCTCAAGAGAACGGTCACGCTCTCATAGTCCTTCTGTATGGAGCGGTGGATGCCGAAGGTGACCGCCGGAACGCCGCTTACCGTTGTCGCCTTCCGACCCTCCGCCGGCTCAGCGAGGCCGGCTATGACTTCGTCGGCGAATGTGTCGAGGGTCATCGGGGTCGATGCGCTGCTCTGGTAGTCCATCTGACCGGTGGCACAGAGGTACGAGGTCAGGCCGAGCGTGTTGTTCGTCTGAGACTTTGACCAGTTCGAGGGCAGCCCGAAAGCAAGCCCGTCGAGGTCGTCGACGATCCATTGCCAGGGGTTCTTGGGAGCCGCGATCGTGACGCCGGACCACCTGGTCAGCACGAACTCCTCGGCGGTGGTGACGTGGGCCTGGACGCCGTTGACCGGCTCGTCCCAGGTCCCTTCCATTCGAATATCCGCCGGCGTGCCGTCGGCCTTGACCCAAAAGACGAGCGTCAGCTGGGCATTGGCGACGATGCCAGTGGCATCAACCTCGGCGCCCAGGGCCGCCGGATCGGCAACCTCGAGCCTGTGGAGCGCGGCGCCGTTCTTGATCTCGACTCCCGTGTCCACGAAGAGCCGAGCGGGCGAGAGGAAGATCTGCCAATCCGCATCGTTGTCAGACGCCTGGCGCGTCTTCTTGAGCCAGGGGCCGCCGTCGCTGCGCTCGTAGGCGTAGTTGCCCGCGTACACGCTGTCGTCGGCGATTGTCTTGCCTTGCGAGGTGGTCTTTGTCGTGTCGGCCTCTTCGCCCGCCTTGTAGCTCATCGAGCCCGAGAGGGTGAAATCAGCCGACTGGCTGGCTCCAACGGCAGACATCGATCCGGTCCCCGTCGCCTGGAACTGGAAGTCCTTCCTGGCCAGATCGGCCTGGAACTTGCGAACCAGGGGCGAGAGCGTGGGCGCTGCGGATGAGCCGGGCGTCGGCGACGACGTGGGCGCCGGAGTCGCAGAGGCGCCGGAGCTGCCGCTCAGCACAGCCGCGGCTGTGGGCGTCGGTGTGGACGAGGCCAGCAGTCCGGACGGCAGGCGCATTCCGGCGGCGCCGGCGATCAGGGCGGCCCCGGCCACCCACAGGCCGAGCTCGGCGATCGGGGCCATCCGGTCTCTGGCTCCGCCCATCGATTGCCTCGACCTCCCCTGATTCCGCCGGCGCGCCCCAATGTCCACCGTGGACCGGTGAGCGGCCGCCAACCAGGATACCCGGCTTCGGGGCGCCCGCGCGCCCTCGATCGCGGCGCCGTTGGAGCGTGGCGCCTCCGGCGCTGCGGGCCCGCCGCGGTCCTGGCCCGGGCCGCTACGCCGTGGCGCCGGCCGCTCCCGTGCTGCCCGGGGCGTAAAGAGCCACTCCGGCCTTGCAGGCCGGGCAGGTTTCGGGACCCGGATCGTAGGTGGGAAGCGTGAGCTGCCACAGGGCGCGGAGCGGGTAGCTCCGCCCCGTCAGCGGAGAGCTGAGCGCCGCCAACCCGCCGGAGCGGTCCGCGAGGACGGCGCACGTGATGATCTCGCCGCCCATGGCCTCAACCGCGGGGATCATCGCCAGCAACGAGCCGCCGGTGGTCAGGATGTCGTCGACGAGCAGCACCCGCTCGCCCGGGGAGATCGTGAAGCCGCGCCGGAACTCGCGCCGCGTCGCGCCGTCGGCGTCATTCACCTCTTCGGCGAAGATGGCCCGCACTCCCAGCTGCCGCCCCGTCTCGAAAGCGAGGACGATGCCGCCCGTCGTCGGGCCGGCGACGAGGTCCACCGCCGGCGCCCCCTCCGCGTCGCGATGCCGCGCCGCCCAGAAGCCGCACAGCTCGCTCGTGGCGGCAGGATCCTGCAGCACCAGGAACTTCTCCAGATACCGCTCCGAGTGCTTGCCGCTCTTGAGAAGGAAGTGGCCTTCCTTGAGCGCGCCGGAGCGACGGAACAGCTCCTCCGTCCGCGCCGAGATGGCTTTCGAGACGGCCATCTCGGCCGCCGCTCGAATGGTCGTCATGCCAGCCTCCTTTCGGCCCACGGCCGGTCGCGCCGCTTGCCGCTCACGGCCTGTACTCCGCCCCCTTCGCCGACGGTGCCCCGGCGCGCTTTGGCAGCGCGGTGCCGACGAGCGGCGCGCAGGACGAAAGCCCGCGCGCCAGGCATTCCGCCCGCAGCTCGTCGCCAAGCCGGACCGGCAGTTCCGGGTCGGCGAAGATGGCCGTCCCGACCTGGACCGCCACCGCGCCACAGGCCATGAAATCGAGAACGTCCGCGAGCGAGGTCACGCCGCCGATGCCGACGATCGGGATCGAGACGACCTGCGCCACCTCGTAGACGACCCGCAGCGCCACGGGTTTGATGGCCGGACCGCTAAGCCCGCCGTAGGTGTTGCCGAGGAACGCGCGCGTCCGGTCGGCTGAGACCGCCAGCCCCGAAAGCGTGTTGATGGCCGTGATCGCGTCGGCGCCGGCCTCCTCGATCGCTTTGGCGATGGGCCGGACGTCCGCCACGTTGGGCGAGAGCTTGACCAGCAGCGGCAGGTCCGTCGCTCGCCGGACCGCGGCGGTGACGGCCCGCGCGGCGTCGCGGTCGATGGCGAATTGCAGGCCGCCCTTGCCGACGTTGGGACAGCTGATGTTGAGCTCGATGCCGGCCACGCCCGGCACGCCGTCGAGCCGGCGCGCGACCTCGACGTAGTCTTCGATCGATTCGCCGGCGATGTTGACGATGACCGGCACCTTCCAGCCCTGCCAGAGCGGGCCGTACTTCTCGATCACGGCGTCCACGCCGGGGTTCTGCAGACCGATCGAGTTGAGCATTCCGCCGGGCGTCTCGGTGACCCGCGGCGGCGGGTTTCCGGCGCGCGGCCGCAATGTCGTGCCCTTGCAGCAGATCGCGCCGAGGCGCTGGACGTCGACGACCTCGTCGTATTCGACGCCGTAGCCGAACGTGCCAGAGGCGACCATGATCGGATTGGCGAGCATCAAGCCGCCGTGCTCCGGCGCCAGATCCACCGACAGGTCGATCTTGTCCAGGGCAGCCTGTTCCGCCAGCGTCGGGCGGACGGCCGTCGGCGCGCCGAGATCTGCCACGGCCGACCCGCCGGTCTCGACCCGCGGCCTGCCGGCGCCGGGGACCTTGATTCGGTCGACGGGCACGATGGCGCTCTTGACCTTGCGGACAGTCGGCGTTCGCTTGGACCTGTCGGAATCCTTCCCGACTCGCATGTCGCCAAAGGTGATGACAGTCCTCTTCGCCTTCATCGAACAGATCTCACGCGTTGGGCCATGCGATCTCCTCGGCCGCGAAAACGGGACCCTCGCGGCAAACGCGCAGCGGGCCATCGACGCCGATAACCGTGCAGCCCAGGCAGGCGCCCACGGCACAGCCCATCGTCTGCTCCATCGAGACTTGCAGAAACGACTTGCGACGGGCGGCAGTTGAACCGAGCGGGTCGGCCTTGCCGCCGCCCCTCTTTCGGCCGAGCTTGGCCACGCCAAGCCGAGCGCGACGCCCGGCCGCGAGCTGCGCCAGTCGCGCCAGCATCGGATGCGGGCCGCAGGCGAAGGCCTGGTCGGCCCAGGCCTCGTACTCGGCCACGAGTTCGGTCACGAAGCCGTGGTGGCCGAGCGAGCCGTCGTCCGTGGCGACGACATACTCCACCTCATCGGGCAGCAGGCTGGAGGGGTAGACGTTCGACGCGCTCTGTGCCCCGAAAAGGACCACGACCTGGCGGCCGTCCCGGACCGCCTCGTCAGCGAGCATCCGGATCCCCGCCATCCCCAGGCCCCCGGCGATGAGCAGCAGGTGGTGGCTGCGCGGGTCGACCTCGAACGGGCGACCCAACGGCCCGAGCATGTCCAGCCGATCGCCCTCGCGGGTGCGCGTCAGCCACTCGGTGCCGCGACCGACCGTCCGAAAGTGGAGCGTGACGATGCCTGTCGCCGGATCCGCCGTGTTGATCGAGAACGGCCGCCTCAAGACCAGGCCGGAATAGTCGCCCGTTCTGACATGGACGAACTGACCCGCTCTCGATCCCGTGGCGAGCTCAGGCGCGGCGAACGACTGGATCCACTGGCCCGGCAGAATCTGCCGGCTTTCTACGAGCTCGGCCGAGACCAGGCGCATCGTCACCGGCGGTCGCCGTCCTCCTTGCCGCCGTCCTTGGTCTCGCCAGTCTTATCGGCCTTGCCGGTCTTATCGGCCTTGCCGGTCTTATCGGCCTTGCCGGTCTTATCGGCCTTATCGGCCTTGTCGGCCTTGTCGCCGTCCGGACCTTCTTCGCCCGCTCCGGCCTCGTCGCTGTCCTCGGCCTCGCCGGCTTCGTCGCCGGGAGCCTCTTCGGCCAGATCGGGGAAGGCTTCGGCCAGGGCGTCGGCCAGATCGCCGAAGACGTCCGTGGGGTCGTAGTACTTGACGATCTCGTCGGCGCTTTCGAGCTTCTGCCACTGGCCCGACTCTGCATCTTCTTCCGACACCACCTCGGCGGTGAAGGAGCCCGAGGAGCGGAGCGTGAGGCGCTCGTCCTCGTCGTCGACGACGATCAGGTCGCCCAGCACGGAGGTCAGCGCGGAGGCCGCCGACTCGAACTGCTCGAGTAGATGGGCCTCGGTCTGCTGGCTGCGCTCCTGGAACGCCAGGGCCATGTCGTACAGGCGCTCGGCCGCCTCTTCCTCGGTCTCCGGAGCCTCGTCGTAGTCGTGTCCGGCGGCCCAGTCGTCGGCTGCGGCGGCGTACGGGTTCTCCGCGCCGAGCGGGACGGTCTCCTCCGGGGCGATGTCCGCGGAGCGGAGCAGATCGCCGGCGGCCGTGGGCTCGGGCTCCATGCCCGCTTCGAGCTTGGTGGCCTCGGCGAAGGCAGCGAAGACGTCGGCCAGGTTATACAGCTCGACGAGCTCCGCGGCCGATTCGATGACCTCCGTGTCCGTGACCCATTTGCCCGTGGCTTCGTCCTGGTAGCGGTTCCGGCTGCGGAACGTCATGTCCTCAGAGATGGCGAGGTAATCCACCTCGTCGTCGATCAGGACCACGCCACCGAGCTCGCGGATGCGCGCTTCGTTGCCGTCGAGGAAGCGGCCCAGCTGTGCCGACGCCGATGCCAGGAAGTCGGTTCGCTCCAGAGCGGCGTCCGCAGCGAGTTCGCCGAGCAGATCGTTGCGACTCGTATCCATCGCGGTCGTCTCCCTATCCCTTGAACTCGAGGTCCGGGCCGATGCGCTCCCGGAGGAACATCGAATGGTGTCGCTCGAACATCCACTCCCCGGCGCGGTGGCCCAGGGCGCGGGAGGCCTCGTCGCGTTCGAGCTTGTCGAGTGTGGCGTAGTCGGGCAAGTCCAGCAGGATCACGTTGTCGAAATCCCAGCCATGGGCGACGTTGTACCAGCCCATGAACTTGATCCCGAACTTCTCCTCGTACTGCTTCATCTGGCGAGGCAGCAGCGTCTTCATGAAGAACTTGAAGAAAGGGTCCCGTCCTCTCCGGACTGAGAAGAAGGTCGCAAGGACTGGCACTGGCTCCGCGTTCTCCTCACTTCGGCGCGCTGACCGTCGCCCGGTTCGGTCGGGATCATCCTGGCTGGCGGACGCGCGGACTCCTATTCTCGCACGAGTCGGGGTGGCGCCGACGGCGCCGGTTGCGACCCCTCCGCCGAGCCGCTATTCGGCCTACCCGTCGCCGACTTCGGGATCCTCGTAGGCGAGCCGGCCGCCGGCGATCGTGAGCAGCACTCGACCGGACAGCTCGCGGCCGATGAGCGGTGAGTTCTTGCCCCGCGAGCGCAGCGACTCCTCCGTCACGGCCCAGCGGTCGGCCCGGTCGAAGACGACGAGGTCTGCGGCGGCGCCCTCCGTGAGCCCTCTCTTGCGGGCGGCGGGGGTCGCCGCTACGGCCGGCCAGGCGGCCAGGATGCTCGCCGGGCCGGTCGTGAGCGCGGCAATGGCTCGGGCCAGGGGCAGCCGGCCGGCATCGACGAGGGCCAGCAGCAAGCCCAGCGCCGTCTCGATGCCGCTGATGCCGTTCGACGCCGCGCCGAACTCCACCTTCTTGTCCACGACCGTGTGCGGGGCGTGGTCTGTCGCCACGGCCGAGGCGGTTCCATCGAGCAGCGCCGCCAGACAGGCGGCGGCGTCGACCGGCGTGCGGAGCGGCGGGTTGACCCGCAGCGATGTGTTGTATGGCCACGCCGTGAGAGCGCCGTCCGCCCACGGATCGCGGGACGAGCCTTCGGCGCTGAGCGCCTCCCACGACCAGCGCCGCGCGCCGGCGATCCACTCATCAGTGAGCGCCAGATGATGGGGCGTCACGTCGCAGGTCACCGGCAGCCCGACAGCCTTCGCCCGGCGAACCAGGTCGAGCGAGGCGGCCGTCGAGAGATGCGTCAGGTGAAGCCGGGCATGGGGCTCGTCGCGGCGCGCGTCCGCCAGGACGGCGAGGTCCCGCGAAACGGCGTTCACCTCCGCTGCGGCGGGCCAGCCGGCCAGCCCCAGGACCGAGGCGACGTAGCCTTCGTTAGCTTCGGCGGCGGCGGTCAACTCGAGGTCCTCGGCGTGGTCGACAACCGGCAGGCCGAGCATTCCGGCGTAGAGCAGCGCGCTGCGCAGGAGCTTGGGCGATCGAACCGGCGCGCCGTCGTCCGAGTAGCCGATAACGCCGGCGTCGGCCAGCTCGCCCATCGCGGAGAGCTGCTCCCCTGCCCGTCCGGCCGAGACGGCACCGAACGCCAGAACCTCGACGGGCGATCCGCCGGCGCGGGCGGCCGACCGAATGCGCTCCAGCACGCCCGGCTCGTCGAGGGTGGGCGAGGTGTTGGGCATCAGCGCGACGGTGGTATAGCCGCCGTGAGCCGCGGCGGCACTGCCGGTGGCGACGGTCTCGGCGTCTTCGAAGCCCGGCTCGCGGAAATGGGCGTGGAGATCGAAAAAGCCCGGGGCGACGATGACACCCTTGTCATCGACTCCCTTCGCCTCCTCGCCCTCAAGCCAGACGACCGACTCGAGAATGCCGTCGGTGACGACGATCTCGCCCGTGCCTTCGCGGCCGGAGACGGGGTCGACCAGCCAGGCCTTCTGGAGCTCGAACCGCTCGAGCACCTCGCCGACGCTGGGGCCGGCTGCTTTCGCTCTGCCGGAGGTCACCGACTGTGAGCTCATCGGGTCGCCTCGGGAGCGTGAGGGCCTTCGTGTGCGTGCCCCACCTCGTGGCCGACCTCGTGCTCTCCGGCAGCCTCGTGCGCACCGGCGAGCAGGTAGAGCAGCGCCATTCGAACGGCGACGCCGTTGGCCACCTGTTCGGTGATAACCGCGCGACCGCTTGTCGCAACGTCCGGTGAGATCTCGACACCTTCGTTCATCGGCCCTGGGTGCATCACTATCGCCTCGGGCTTCGCCAACGAGACGCGCTCAGTGTTGAGCCCGAACCTGGCGGCGTATTCGCGCAGCGACGGCAGCAGGCCGCCCTGCATGCGCTCGCGCTGGATCCGCAGAGCCATCACCACGTCCGCGTCCCGCACGGCGGCATCGACATCGCTCGTGACGTGGAACCGGCCGTGGCCAGGCACCGAACCGCCGCTCCAGGCCGTGGCCCACCGATCCATTCCCCGCAAGAGAGTGGCCGGACCGCACAGCCAGAGATCGGCTCCGGCAGCGGTGAGCGACCAGACGTTGGAGCGGGCAACCCGCGAGTGGAGTATGTCGCCCACGATCGCGACCTTGCGGCCGCGCAGATCGCCGCCGGGGAGATGCTGGCGCATCGTGTAGAGGTCCAGCAGGGCCTGCGTCGGGTGGGCGTGCCAGCCGTCGCCGCCGTTGAGGACGTGCCCGCCGAAGATCTCGGCCGCCAGATACGGCGCCCCCGACACAGAGTGGCGCATCACCAGGATCTCGGCTCCAAGGGCCTCCAGCGTCCGGATCGTGTCCACGAGCGACTCGCCCTTGGTCACCGACGATGTGGCCGTGGAAACGCTCACGACGTCCGCGGAGAGATTGCGGGCAGCGGTCTCGAACGAGACTCGGGTGCGGGTCGACGCCTCGTAGAAGAGCGTGGTCACGCGGCGGCCGTTGAGTGCCGGGACCTTCCGGATCGGGCGGGCCAGGATCCCCTTCATCTCGTCCGTCGTGCGCATGATCAACTCGATCTCGGGCCAGGTCAGGACGTCCACGTCCAGGAGATGGCGATGGTGCCAGACGACCTCCTGGGTCGGGGCGGAGCCGGCCGCGTGGGCTGCGCCCGCCTCGGTTTTGACGCTCATGCCTGGTCCGCCGACGCGGCCTCGCCGGCTCGGAGTTGCCGCCCAATGCTGACCTCTTCGCGCCCGTCGACCTCCTCGACGTGGACCTTGACGATCTCCTCGCGCGACGTGGGCACGTTCTTGCCGACGTGGTCGGCGCGGATCGGTAGCTCGCGGTGGCCGCGGTCGATGAGCACTGCCAGCCGGATCGCCCGCGGCCGCCCGAAATCGATCAGAGCGTCCATGGCGGCGCGGATCGTTCGGCCCGTGTACAGCACATCGTCGACGAGCACGACCGTGGTCCCGTTGAGGTCAAACGGCAGGTCCGTGCCCTTGACGATCGGCTGCTGGGCTACGAGCGACAGGTCGTCGCGGTAGAAGGTGATGTCCAGCGCCCCTACCGGAAGCCTGACCCCTTCGTGCTCCTCGATCGCGTCGGCGATCCGCCGAGCGAGCGGGACGCCGCGGCGCTGGATGCCCACGAGCGCGAGGCCCTGCGTGCCGGCCTGTTTCTCGACGATCTCATGGGAAATCCGAACGATGGCTCGCCGGATCTCATCCCCGGTCATGATCTGCCGGTCGGTCATCGATTCTCGCTGCCCCGCATCAGGCGCAGTCCTCCTTCCCGGCCTCACCGTGCCGGTCGTTAAAGGTCCTGCGAAGAATACAGCGCATCGCGCCGTGACGCCGGACCCTGAAAGGGTTCGGGCCGGCGGGCTCGACTCGGGCGCGCGGAGCGGCTAGCTCCCCGGGCGATCCGTCGAGACGGGCGGCACCGCAGTGCCGATGGCCTGGCCCGATCCCGAGCTCTCCACCGGCGCAGTGGCTACGGGCGTCGCAATGGGGGCCGGCGGAACGGCGGGCAGCCGGAAGAGGTATGTCTTGCCGTCGCCGCCCTGACCCGGCGAGGTGTAGACGAACTGCGAGTCGTTGAACTGGATGTTCGATCGGGCCGAGGCCGAAAGCAGAAGACCGTCCACGTTGAGCATGGTCGATCCGGGAATGACGTTGAGCAGCGTAACCTGGCCAACGTCCGTAGCCCCGGCATCGGCCACCCAGATGGCCACGTACTGGCCGCTGGCGTCCCAGCGAACCGACCAGCTCGTCACGACTCCCGGGGTGGAGCCGACTGGAACGAGTTGCGGCAGGCCGGTCGAGCTAACCGGCGGCGAGGAAGGCTGGCTTGCCGGGACGGGCGCGATCTGACCGTTGACCGACTGATCGGACATCGCCAGGGGACTGGCGTCATCGCTCGGCTGGGCGACGGCCGGACTCTCGGATGGGGCGGCAGTTGGCTCGGGCGATGGCGCCGGGCCACCTTCACCGCCAAGGTGGGCGGCCACGAGATGGAGGTTGGCCCAGGCATCGAAGTAGAAGTTGCCCTGACCGGCACCGTACAGTCCGGTCGCCTGGTCGAACGCCACGGTGCCGGCCCAGTAGACGACGAAGCGGCCCGTCGGGTCGACCACCGGCATCAGCATCGAACGATCGATCTGCCTGACCGCCGCGGTGAGCGGGTCGTACAAGTACGAGACCGCGGTGACCGTAGCCGGCCCAGCGACCGGAGCCGGCGCAGATGGGATCGGTGTCGAGCTCGCATCTGAGTCAAGCCGGGTGAACTCGCTGATCAGGATCCGTTGCCCGAACCAGCCGGCGAAGAGATCGGCGTGGCTGGTCGTGACGGCTTGAGCCTGGGCCCACCCGGCTCGCCAGACGAAAACGTCAGAGCCGGAACTCAGGCCCACCGATCGCGCGGAGAACGCGACCCACTGGCCATTGGCGGAGAACTCGGGGGCGCGGCCGACGATCTGGTAGCCGTCGAGAATGGCCGTCGGCCCGGAGCCGGTCGCGGGAGCTGCGGTGGGTGCGACTGGTGCCGGCGTGGAACTTTCGGCCGGCTGCTCCGTGGCGCTCGCGGTTGCGCTCGGCCCTACCGAAGCTGTGGGCTGGGTGAGATCGGAGGTGGCCGTCGGAGTCGCCGCGGCCGGCGCCGTGGGGCGGGGCGTGAGCTGGTCGATCGCCACGGTCTTGGACACCGACCCACCGAGCGGCAGGATGACGATCTTGTTGGCATTCCAGACGGCCGCCTGGGTAGCATTCGGCGAGATCACGACGGACACCGCCGTCTTGCTTGTAACCGAGCCCAGGACCGTGCCGTTGCCGTTCGTGACCGCGCAGCTCTCGGGCGATCCCTTGCACTGGGCGCTGCCGCCCTTGATCTGATACACGCCGTTCTCGGAGGCGACGTAGTAGCTGGTGCCGCCCACGACGGCCAGGGCCGCCGGCTCGCCGCTGCTCGGGGCAGCACTCACGAGAACGACGTTGGTCGTGCCTGAAGTGGCGACGGCGGGGGCGAAGAGCGGACCCTGGGAGGATAGGGAGAGCCCGACGACCAGCACCACGACAGCCACCGCCATGACCGAAGCCAGGGACGACCGATTTCGAACCAGATCACCCAGGCGGAAACCAGCCAGGCCCGCCAGACCGGTGCGGCCGGCGCCGCGGCGATCGACCGCGTCCAGGCCCGCGGAGGTTCGGGCCCAGAGATCGCGCGGGGGCTCGGGTGTGGCCAGGCCACGGAGCTCTGTGTGCAGGAGGCGATAGTCGTCCGCCACTGACTGGCAAGCGGCGCAGCCACGCAAGTGCACCGCCAGCCACGTGGCGTCGGACGGGGACAGCTTCGCGTCGATCTCCTCCGAGGCAAGCAGGCGGGCCTTCTGGTGGGCCCTCTCGGCGGCTTTCGCGGCAGCCCGTCGCGCCGTATTCATGTCGCTCACCGGTCCGCCCCCTTCGAGTCGTCGACGTGGCGGCGAGGGTCCGCAGACCGGGTCTTCTCGGCGAACGCGGCGTCGACCGCGGCCTCGTGCTCCTTCTCCAGGCGCCTCTCGTCGGCGAGGGCCTGACGGAGGCTCTCACGGGCGCGCGTCAGGAGGGCGCGGGCGGCCACGTGGCTGACGCCCAGCGCATCCGCCAGCTCCAGGCCGGTGAGGTCTCCGACTTCGGCCATCAAGAGCGCGGTTCGCTGCCGGTCGGGAATTCGGGCGAGAGCGCGCGCCAGCGGACCGGACAGCCGCATCTCCATCGCCAGATGCTCGGCTGAGGGAGCGGCGCCGTGGGATTCCACGGTGAGCGGCAGAAAACGAACGATGCGGCGGTGGCGGATCTCGTCGAGGGCGATGCGATGGGCGATCTGGTAGAGCCATGCGCGGGCCTTGGCCCGGTCCTCCAGGCTCTCGATGGCGCGATAGGCACGGATGAAGGTGTCCTGCGCCAGATCGGCCGCAAGGTCGGCGTCGCGCATCATGCGGATCAGGTATGCGTAGATCTCGGCGTGGTGGCGAGAGAAGAGCTCCTCGATGAAAGCGCGGTCGGCGGACCTTTCGGCCGTGGCCGTCACGCCAACCTCCATTCGCCAGGTCGTGGTCTCGAGCGCCAAGTCGATGCCGCCGCAGTCCGGGATGCCCACACATGGAAGCGCGCCAATGCGCGCCAGGTTCCTGTGACGGCGACGCTTCCGCCGCTGTGACGCCGTGACGATCCCCCTATTCTCATGGCGTTCCTGCGGATTCCCCTTCGGGTCGATGGCGTAGCAACTGTTCGACGGCCTCTTCCGGAGATACCGGATTCACCGGCAGACCCGTGCCTAGCTCGAGGCCGGCGATCTCGCGCAGTCGCGGGTGGATCTCCCAGTGCCAATGGTACGTCGCGTCGACCCGTTCGCGGAGGGGCGCCGTATGCAGGACGAGGTTGTGCGGGGGGCCGTCGAGATGGGCGAGGCGCGCCAGAACCTGGCGCAGCGCCTCCGCCGTGGAGGCGATGTCCGCGTCCTCCGCGCGGCCGAAGTCCGCGGCATGGCGGCGCGGCACGATCCACACCTCGAAAGGCGAGCGTGAGGCAAAAGGGGCGAAGGCCACGCTGGCGTCGTCCTGCCAGATCAGCCGCGTGTCCGCCTTGGACTCCTCGCGCGCGATCCGGCAATACGGGCACTCCCCTTCACGGATCAGGTACCGCGCCGCGCCACCGATCTCCTCCGAGACGCGATGCGGGATCTGCGGCAGGTCGTAGAGGTCCAGGCACAGGTGGTTCGTTCGAGCGCCGGCCTGGGCACCCCAGTTCTGGACGACCTGCAGGTATTCGGTCTGGCCGAGCTCGGTGGCGTCGGCAATTGCACCGCGCGCGACCGATAGCAGGTCGCGCAGCAGGCTGCTGCCGATGAGCTGCAGCGGCCGATGCTCGCCCGGGGGCGCGACGATCGTCCGCCAGCTGCCCGAAGCTCGCGCTTGCGAGAGTGCCACCTGGGCCAGGCTGCGCTCCATCTCACGCGCTTCCTCGTTCGTTCCGACGACGTGGAAAGCGTAGTCCTTGAGGATCCGGACGCGAACGCCGTCCCCCGGCGGCTGAGTGCAGTTCTGGCAGGTTCCACCGTCGTCGACGAGCTCGGCGCGCAGAGAGAAGCGGTCGTGCTGGAACTGGCGGTCGACGACCGTAGCGACCCACCAGCCGGTGATGGCATCGCGTCGCAGCTCGAAGAGACCGGCTCCCATCAGTCCGCTCCAGCGACGGTCACGGCCGAGGGAGCGGAGGTGGCGTCCCCAAGCAGCCGCTCCAGCTCCCGCCGGGCTCGAGCCGGGTCGGCCCGAGGCGGCAATGTGCCTTCGACCGACGTCCCGAGAGCACCGGCGAGCGCACGGGCGAAGGCGGCCGCTGCGCCGGCGACCGATTCGATCGGGGGTTCGGCTGCCTCGTCTCGTTCTCGTGCGATCGAAGTCGATTCGACCCCGGGCATGCCGCAGGCGTCGATCAGGTCGAAGTCGGCAATCCGGACCGAGACGTTGAGGGCGATGCCGTGGTACGTCACGCCGCGCTCCACCCGAACGCCGACGGCGCCGATCTTGCGCGTGCCGCCGGCGCACCAGCAGCCGGGAAACCCCTCCTTAGGCCCGGCTTGGACACCGAAGGCGGAGCACGTCTCCGAAAGGGCGGCCTCCAGCGCGCGGACGAACGACCGGATGTAGAGCCCGCGGTCCGCCAGGCGGACGATCGGATACGCGGTCAGCTGGCCGGGGCCGTGGTACGTCACCTCGCCGCCGCGCTCGGTCTGGACCAGCTCTATCTGGCGGGCGGCCAGCTCGGCCGGGCTGGCGAGGACGTGGCTCGCATCCGAGTGACGGCCCAGCGTCAGGACCGGCTCGTGCTCGAGAAGCAGCAGCTGGTCGCCGATCGCGCCGGCGACGCGGGCCGCCACAAGGCGATGCTGGAGGTCCCACGCGTCGCGATAGCCCGTCCGACCGAGCCACCAGGCGATGATCGGCGCAGCCGACCGGGGAGGGTCTTCGGGGCGGTGATCCATGCGGCCACGATAGCAAACGCACGCAGTCGTGCCATCCGCGTCCCGCAACGGCGCGACCCGATTTCCTGCGATCGCGGCGTCCCGGCAGGCAGCGCCCTGGCTTCGGTGTGGAAGCTTTCGCAGGGGAAGAAGTAGATTGTCAAAGGCGGACCGGCGCGGGCCCTGACAGGAGGTGGAGCTTGGAGATCGCACCCGGGATCAGGCGCCTCGGCCACGACAGCATCGTCAACGCCTATCTCGTCGAAGATGGCACCGAAGTCACCATCGTGGATGCCGGGCTATCCGGGCTGTGGAACGACCTTCCCGCCGAGCTCGCCGCCATGGGGCGCACGCTCGACGACATCCGGGCGATCGTGCTGACCCACGGCCACAGCGATCACATCGGGTTTGCGGAGCGCGGCCGGGTCGAGCGCGGCTGGCCGGTCAGCGTCCACGAGCTGGACGCGGCGCTGGCTCGCGGCGAGGTGCCCAACCCGGCGAAAGGCGGCGGTCCAATGCGGCCGCTTCCTTTGCTCGGGTTCCTGTGGTGGTCTTTGCGGCACGGTGCCCGGACCAGGCACCTCGGTGCCGTCTCGACCTACTGCGACGGCGCGACGCTGGACGTCCCGGGGTCGCCCCGAGTCACGCTCGTTCCCGGGCATACGCCCGGCAGCGCGGTCCTACACTTCGCCGGCCATGGCGCGCTGCTCGTCGGCGATGCGCTGTGCACCTACGCGGTGACTACCGGCCGGTCCGGGCCGCAGATCGCGCCCTTCTCCGCAGACCCGCAGCTGGCGCTGACCAACCTGTCGCGGATCGAGGGGATCGAGGCCACTCTCGTCCTGCCCGGACACGGACTCGAGTGGAAGGGCAGCCCCGCGGAGGCGGTGCAGTTCGCCCGGTCGGAGGCGCGCGCGAGCTGAGTCGAGGACGAGGCTCGGTCGCAGGATGATTCCGGTCAGTTCCCATGGCTCGGTCCCGTGCAGACGATTGAGTACGAGTTGAACCACCTTCTGGCCCATCGACGCGCGAGGTTGACGGACTGCCGTGAGTCCGATTCGTGAAAACCCGGCGAACTGGATGTCGTCGAAACCGACGGGTGACATATCGTCCGGCACCATGACCCCATGTTCCTCGAACGCTTGGATGGAAAAGGGGCGGCGACAGAGACGCTGGCGCCAGCGGGAAGAGCACTGTTGCGCGGCGCGATAACCGCTGTTGCCTAGGGGTGGACGACGATCTAGCATGCCGGAACCGGCGCCGTTGGGATCCGCTGGAGTTGCGGCGCCGCTCGAGCGAGTTGTGCAGAAGCACCCGGGTTCACTTTGGGGGAAAGTCAATGGCCCTCGTGGCCGCAATACCCGGCCTGCCGACGCAGGGTCCCGAATCGGGCGCTGAGGACCGATCTCCGGTGCGACCCCGAAGGCTGGCGGTCGGGGCCCAGCTGGTACGCTCCAAGGTACGCATCCCACGTGCCGCCTCGATGTCACGCGAGCGGCTCGAGAGCCTGGCGGACGAGGCGCGGCGACACCGCCTGACCCTCGTGGTTGCCCCTGCGGGCTCGGGCAAGACGACGCTGATGTCCCGCTGGGCGGCCGCGGCGGAAGCGGCCGGCAGTCGCGTCGGCTGGTATCGGGCTGAGAGCACAGACGCGACGGCGTCCACCTTCCTGGGCTACCTCCAGCTCGCCATCGGAGAGGCACTCAGGCCGTCCGGTGAGCGGGACGCCTCGACGCGTGCCGGCACGAGGCCGTGGCAGACCGTGGAGGAGGCGGCCGCGTGGCTGGAGGGCAGCCGCGCCGAGGGGATGCTCCTCCTAATAGACGACTTCCACGCGCTCGCAGGCTCAGAAGCCGAGACCGCCCTTGCTCGGTTCATCGACCTGGCCGGCCCGAGCGTCTGCATTGTCGTCGGAACCCGCAGTCTGCCCTCGTTCGACCTCTCCCGCCTGCGACTCTCGGGCAACCTGCTCGAGATCACGGGCGACGACTTGCGGTTCAGGTCGTGGGAGGTGGAGAGGCTTTTTCGCGAGTACTACGGGGAGGTGCTCCGCGGCGACGAGCTGGGGCGGCTGGCCCGACGCACGGAAGGATGGGCCGCGGGGCTCCAGTTCTTCCACCTGGCCACCCGTGACAAGTCGCCCGTGGAGCGAACGCGTCTGCTCCAAGCGCTCGGCGGAAGCACCCGGCTTGTACGCGAATACCTGGCCCGCAACGTTCTCGACGAGCTGCCCGAGGAACTGCGGGCATTCCTCATCGACACGAGCCCGCTGCGGCGCCTGTCCGGGCCACTCTGCGACCTGTACCTGGGCCGCACGGGCAGCGCCGCGTTGTTGGAGGATCTGGAGTGTCGCCAGGTCTTCACCGTCTCGCTCGACGATGGCACGTACCGCTACCACGAGGTGCTCCAAGCCCACTTGGAACAGATCCTGTCGGAAACGCGGGGCGAGGCAGCTGCCCGGGTTTCGGCTGCCCGGGCCGCCGAGTTGCTCGAGCAGCAGGGCTTCGCCGCAGAAGCGCTCGCGGCCTACTGTCGGGCCGATCGCTTCGAGGAAGCCGCCCGCATGCTCGGGACGAGCGGCGAGAGGTTCACGAGCGACCGGTCGGTCGATTGGCTGGCCGAAGTCGCCCCGGCCGTCATCCGCAACGATCCCTGGCTCCGCCTGGGGAGCGCCCGCCGGCTGCGAGCCGAAGGCCATTGGGCGAGAGCATTGGAAGCCTTCGCAGAGGCGGAGGCTGCGTTTGGACCCGGGGAGACGGCTGCCGCGTGCAGGGCCGAACGCCAGACGCTGGCGGCCTTCTTCGATCCAACGGCAAGACCGCCCCTCGACTGGGTGGGCACGCTTCGCGCCGCCCTGCGCCGCGATCCTCTGGCAAGACGGGCGGCGCGGTTGGGGCAGCCCGGACGATCGGCCGCCGACGCCGCGGGGGATCGACTCGCGCTTGGTCTGGCAAGCCTAATCGCCGGATACGTCGTCGACGCCCGAGCCAAGCTGCTGGACGTCGCCCTCGATCCCGACGCCGATCCGGCGATTACGGCGGCGGCCACGATCGGCGCCGGCGCGGCCGGCGCCCTTGCGGGCGACCCCATGGCCCGGACCGACATCGAGCGCGGCACCGGGATGGCCGAGCGGGCGGGCCAGGGATGGCTGTCTCGCCTAGGCCGGGTGGCCCTGGCGCTGGCCGGGCCGGCCGGCGACCCACAACTAGCAGAGTTGCGCACTCTACGGGAGGGAGCGACTCGGGACGGCGACGGTTGGGGTGAGGTCTTCGGCTCGCTCGCGGAGGGCTGGGTCCTGATTCGCCGGCGGGAAGCGGCCCTATCGCCACTCGAGCTTGCCGCGGCGGGGGCTCGACGCCTTAACGCGGGAACGTTGGAGGCCTGGGCCCTGGGGCTTGGAGCCCTGGCCGCGGCGACCGAGGGCATGCCGGAGGCGCGCGAGGCGGCCCTCCACGCCGAGAGCCAGACTCGGGTGACGGGCGTGGTTGGAGCGCGCATGCCCATCTACAAGGCCCTGTCGGCCTGCGATCCGGATCGATCCGCCGAGCACCGGGCACTGGCGGAAGCCATCGTCCGGGAGACGGGCCTCGCCGACGTCTTGGGAGAGACAGGCGACGAGGCCAGCGCAGATGCCCCTTCCAACGGCGGCCGGAAGAGCCGATCGTGGGCAAAGGGCCAGCCCATCGGGGAAGCCGGGCAAGGCGATGAGCGGCATTCGGCCGTGGCGCCGCCCCTGGAGGTGAGGCTTCTCGGCGGATTTGCGATGCAGATCGCCGGCCGCCCGGTGAACCTGGCCGCGATCAAACCACGACCTCGTGCGGTCCTTCGACTCCTGGCGATGAACGCCGGAAGGCCCGTCCACCGCGAGGTGCTGGCTGCCGCCTTCTGGCCCGAAGCGGACCCGGCGGCTTCTGCCCGGAACGTCCACGTCGCCCTCTCCGGGCTGCGCAAGCAGCTATGTCCCGGCGACGAGGCAGGGTGCGACGCGCTCGTCAGGGAGGGCGATGCTTATCGGCTCGTCGTACCGCCGGGCGGACGCGTCGACCTGCAGGACGCGGAGGAGGCGCTGAACCAGGCTCGTGCCGCCCACGCGCGAAAGGACGTCGCCGCGGAGACGGCAGCCTATCGCCGAGCGATCGACCTGGCCGGCGGCGACCTTCTGCCGGAGGACGGTCCGGCCGACTGGGTCGTGTACCGCCGAGAGGAGACGCGGACCGAGCTGGCCGGTGCGGCCCGTGCGCTGGCCGAGATGCTCCTGGACGAGGACCCCAACGGGGCCGCGGACGCGTGTGCAACGGGGCTTCGGCTGGACCCGCACCACGACGGGCTGTGGCGACTCCTCATCGCGGCCCGAGAAAAGGCCGGAGACCAGGCGGCCGCGGCGACCGCCCGCCAGGCGTACGAACGCGTGCTCGGGCAGCTGGGGCTGACGGCGACGAGAGACGACGGAGCGGGCTCACGCCCGACGGTCGACTGACCGTTCTACGATCACCGTGGCGCCGCCGGCCGCCGCGGCGACGCTGCACCCGCCAGCGTTGTCCCGAGGCCGGCTACTGACGCGAACGGAACTCGACCTCCGTGATGGAGACGTTCTTGCCCGCGGTCGATTGATAGACGCTCAGGACGGTGATCACCACCGAAGCCGCGCCGCTGGCGGCGACGTCGAGCGTCTGAAAGTCCTTCACATCCTGCAGGTCGAACTGCTTGGTGAAGACCACGCCGCCCTTGGCGTCCATGAAGTCCAGCTGGATCGTGCGCGGTCGAGGCTGGGACTCGAAGTCGGACGGGTCGCCGGAGGTCACCAGCACCTTGGCGATGTCCGCCGGCGGCGAGAAACTGGCCCGGACCGAGGGCTGGCTCGCGCTCGCCGGGGCTGCCCAATAGGTGTTGTTGAAGCCATCGAAGGCCATGGTTGGCCCGTGCCCGGCGATGGCCGGTCCCGTCGCCTGCCCGGCCACGTGGACCGGGACGTAGTTGGGAGCCACGTCCATCCGGACCTGGTTCACGGCCCCCGTCACCGCGTCATGGAACCCCGGGACCAGGACGAATCCGGCGGCGCCCACGACGACGACACCGACCAGGACCACGGCCAGGAGCTTCCGGAACGAGCCGCCGCCCCCACCGGCGGCCGCGGCCGCGTGCCGCTGAACGCTGAGCGGCCGCGCGCCGGCAGGCGTGGCCTTGGCCCGGCGGGTGAAGAGCGACCGCCACCACGGCACTCGGCGGACGACGGGAACCGACGCCAGAGACGCTCCACAGCGGCGGCAGAAGCGACGCGTCGCCTCGTTGCCGGTTCCACAGCTGGCGCAAACGAGCTCACCGGGCCGAGGGGCTTCCGCGACCGGTACCACTGATCCTGGGGCCGGGCGGGGACGGGCCAGGCCGGGCTTGACAGCCTCCGGCTGAACGGCACCGGGCTGGAATGTCGGTGGGGCAGCCGTCGGCTGGATCGTCGGTGGCGCGGCCGGTTTCTGGGCTACTGGCTGGGGAGGAGCGGGCCTGACTGGCGGCGGCTCGAACGCTGGCGCCTGCACCGCGGGCGCGACCACCGGCGGGACCTCGGTGGCGGCCTCGGTGGCGGCCTCGGTGGCGGCCTCGGTGGCGGCCTCGGTGGCGGCCGGCGTCGGCTCAGCCGCCACCGGCGCGCCCGTCATCGCAAGCTCGACCGCCGGTGCAACACGCCTGGAAGTGACCACGACCGGTGCTGGGGCAACCGGCGCCGGCGGTGCGGAAGCTGGAGCGACCACGATCCCGGCGTCGCGGCCGGTCGCTGCGTCCGGTGCATCGGCAGCCCCGCCGTCGGGCCGGCCGTCGAAACCGAGCACCCGCCGAGCCTGCACGATGATTCCGCCGCGCTCCGGTTCGGCCTCAGGCGAGGCAGGTTCCTCCGTTGGCGCAGCCGGCGGCTGGATCTTCTGCCCGGTCCATTCCAGGAAGCTGCCGCACGAGCCGCAGAAGCTCGCATCGTCGGAGTTCTGGAAGCCACACTTGGTGCAGATGATCACGCTACGTCCCCTTCATCAGGCTTCGACGATCTCCACGGCGTGGGGAATGTGTGCAGGTTTAGCCGCCGCGACCAGCGCGTCAAGTCGAGCCGCAGAAACCGCCTTCGAATTGTGCACCGTGACCCGTACCACCAGTGACGGCGCGGCATCGCCCGGGATGGCAGCGTTTGGGACGCTCGACCAGCCGGCCGCGCCGGACTCGACTATTTCCACCTGCCCGCCCGTGTAGATCGCGACCTGGGAAGCGAGGCCGCTGGCCGTCCCGCGAAGTCTATAGAGATCGACGGCTGAGGCGACCATCATCCGTCGCCGCTCGAGCGGCCAGGTGTGGTCCAGAGTGACCCCCACCCAGCCGCCGAGCCAGTCAAGGAAGTCCTCCGGGGCGTACGCCGGATCGAGGTATCCCTCGAAGCCGTCGAGCGAAGCGAAAACCGGAGCCAGCTCGGCGTCCATCGCCGAAACCAGGCGCTGGGCCAAGTCGTCGTCCCGGTAGAGGGCCGGCAGCGTCTCGCCGATCGGATGGGGCGATTCGAGCCCCTGAACCAGGCCGCGCATCAGGCTCCCTCCACCATGAGCTGGTGCTCGTACGAGAAGACGAGCGAGTTCGGCTCCAGGTCGAGCCGCTGAGTGGCGGTCCCGCGCTGACCCGTGATGGGATCGGCCCCGAAGAGGCGGACGTCTTCGACGAGCGCCGTTCCCGGAACGGCCTGAAGCACCGCATAGACCTCGCCTACCTGGACCGGCCGGCCGAATGGCCAGCCGCCGCCGTCGGGGCCCCCGGTGATCGGGTTGAAGTAGTCGTACAGAGCCCGGGTGGCGCTGGCCTGAAGCCGGGTCGGGTTGGTCCTCGGTTTAGGCTGAATCCGAGCGACCACGGTGATGCCTCGATAGTCGGGCGGCTCGACCACGACGCGGGCGCCGATGACCCGGCATTCGTCAAGGCGCGTGGTGATGCGAGCGAGCGTCTCTTCGGCCGGGACCAGTTGCTCGAAACGGAGGCGGCCGTCTTCGTCGGTCGCCCGAGGCACGACGAGAACCCGGACGCCACCCTGGTCGGCCGGTGCGGTCGCGGCGATCGCCCGGACCCGCATTATCTCGGGAGCGGCCTCGAGAACGATCTGCTCGTAGTCCTCCGTGGTGACCGCGCGGCCGCGCGTCCGCAGCGAGATCGGTCCTCGCAGCTTGGCGTTCTCGATCTCCTCGCCGTCGACCCCTCCCGACGCGGGCCGGCGGTTCGAGACCCTGGCCACGAACGGGATGCTCGACTTCAGGACGCTGATCGCGCCCGAGGCCACGTTGCCGCGCCGGCCGCCGCCCGTCATGTACGCGTCGAGCCGCAGGCGCGCTCCCTTCGGAGGCACGCGGCCATACTGACGGAACGTGCCGTCCGGCTGGCGTACACCGGGCCCCAACAGGACGGCGCCGGCGACCGCATCGAGAACGAAGTGGCAATCGGTGGGGCTGCTCGAGGCGAAGTCCGAAACCTGCTCCCACTCGGCCCACCCGTCGGCGTCGCTGACGCACAGGACCGCCGGCCGCTCTCCTGGAACAACGGGGCGATGGAGGAGTGAGAAGAGCTGGCCAGGGATCCCGGCGCTGACGCCCAGGATCTCGCCGGCCAGGCTGCCGTCGCCCTCGTGCCCGCCGCCCGCGAATTGGGCGTTGACCGCCGCCGCCGTGCCGCCGATCGTCTCGGCAGAGACATCGCGGATCCGCGGAGAGGCGGAATAGGCCGGCACGTCGGCGTCAGGACTGACGACGCGCGCCCGCAACCAGCCTGAACGCACCTTGCCCACGAGCGAGGCGACGTGTCCGGCCGGAACGTGCAGAACGAGCCGCCCATCGCGATTGAGGCCGCCGGTGGAGTCTGACTCGAGGTCGCAGGCGGTCCATCCGTCGCCAGTCCATGCCTCCCACACCAGGGGCGGCCGCGTTGGGTCCACGCCCACACCTTCGAGAGTGCAGCGCATCGTCAGTCCGACCGTGCACGATGGGACGGCTTCGCTCAGGCCGATGAGCAACGTATCGCCCGGCTTTGGCACGGGCGAGAACGCTTCAAAGGCCGTGCCCTTCGCGAGGACCTCGGCGCGGTCCACGGCCGGCGACCCCTCGACGGAGGTGGCGACGTGGCTCAGCGAGCAGGCGACCACGGCCAGATCTTCCAGCGTGGTGAAGACGATGGCCTCGTCGGTCTCCGTGCGGACGGTCGCGGCTCTGGTGCCCGCCGCGATCCGCACCGTATCCGGTTGGGGCGCGCTGAGGTAGAAGGTGAGCGGGACCCGCGCCGCCACAGGCGGGAACAGGCGGACGCCGATCAGGTCGAGGAAACGGACGTAGTGCCGATCGGGCACGCGGTTGAGCCGGTAGAGGAGCTGGTCGGTCATGTAGGCGAACGCCTCGATCAGCGTCACGCCCGGGTCGGAGACGTTGTGGTCCGTCCATTCCGGACAGCGCTGCTGGACGAGCCGTTTGGCATCGTCGACCAGATCCTGGAACCGCCGATCGTCGAGATTCGGGGTCGGGAGGGCCATCACTCAGCCTCCTCGGGGATGGTGTAGAAGGGGAAAACCAGGTTCCTGCGATCGTTCGTGGTGTTGATGGTGTAGGTGATCTCGATGTAGAGGACGGATCGATCCTCGGCGTCGACGCTCACGTCCACGTCGGTCACCTCTATTCGAGGCTCCCAGCGCAGAAGGGCGTCGCGAACGTGCTGGGCAATTCGACCGGCTGAACCGGCGCCGGCGCCGGAGAAGACCTCGTCGTGGATCCGGCAACCGAACTCGGGCCGCATCGGCCGCTCGCCGGGCGCGGTGCCAAGGACCAACCGTATGGCCTCCTCGATCTCGCGACTCTTCGAGACCAGTGCGATGCCTCCGCTCGAGTCGGTCCGCAGCGGGAAAGCCCAGCCTGCGCCGATGAAATCGTCCGTCATGCCCGCTTCCTCAACCGATCGTCACGTTGCTGGTCGTTGGTATGCAGCTGCCGCCGGGCAAGCCACAACAGGTTGCCTGCGACTCGGTGGTAGCCGCCGGCTTGCCCTCGATGAACACGTTCGCCGAGCCGGTCATGATCTGGGCCATCTCGCTCGGCGGCGCGAAGAACGGGTCGCTCGGGTGAAGGCCGATGTGCGGCGGCGTGTTCACACCACCCGAGCCGAGGACGGCGGCCGCCTTGCCGCCTATGGTCACGGTCGTCGACAGGCCGGTCAGGAGCGGTGCCAAGAAGGGCAGGGGCGGCGAAGGCTGGGGCGCGCCGGTGGCCGGGTTGGGCATCAGGTGCGTCGAGCACGTGCCCTGAACCTGGTCTCCCTGAACGATCGGCTGACCCATGTGGCGCTCCTCTCATCCCGGCGGGTTCAGCTGGAGCATCTGGCCCTTGACCGTCGTAGTGGCGTCGCTCTTGAGCTCGAGGCCACTGGCACCGGAGAGGCTCAGGCTCGCCCCGGCCTTGATCGCCACGTTGCCCTGACCCGAGATCGAGATGTCGCCGTCGGCTTCGATGACGAGCTTGGCTCCTCCCCCCGCCTTGATCGAGATCCGGCCGTTGTCGTCGTCGAGCAGGACCGTGAGCCCCTTCGGGGTCGCCAGCTCGATCGAGCCGTCGCTCTCATCGTGGAGGACGATCTTGTGGCCCTTGAGCGAGACGAGCGCCCGGGCATTCGGCTTGCCGTTGGGCACGCCGTAGGGAGGTGCCGTGTCGGTGGAGTTCCAGAACCCGCCCAGCACCATGGGCCGGCGGACGTCGCCGTGCTCAAAGGCCACGAGGACCTCGTCCCCGACCTCTGGCAGCCAGACCACTCCCCTGCTTGGACCCGCGCCGGGCATGGCCACTCTCGCCCAGTCGCTCACGTAGTCCTCGGACAGCCACTGGAACTGCACTTTCACGCGCCCGAGACTGTTGGGGTCGCCCGCGTCCGTCACCACGCCCGTGACGACTCCGGCGATCGCGGCTGCGGCCGGGGCTCTCGTGGCGCCGCGGACGAGACCCAGCAGCGACCTCTCCTGGCGCCCGCTGGCCACGAAGCTGGTCCGGTATCCCCGCTGATCGAAGACGTGGCGGGCATGGGACAGGGTGAAGTTTCCGACGAATGGATCCCCGACGACCGAGACGCTGATGGCCCGACCGGCCCGTATTTCCGGGTTGCCGCGAGCGACCCCGGATGCCTCCGCGAAGGTCGTCCCGATCTGCTGGGCTATCCGGTCGGCCCGCTTGTCGGCCGAGTCCTGGTCGGTCGCGCGCGGCTCCACCGAGACGAGCTTGGCGGAGCCGAACAGCCCGCTCAGCGCCTGGGGGTCCTGGTCGAGCGAGGCGGTTGACGAGGCGGTCTGGGCGGTACCCACCAGGACCTGCTTATTCAGGCCGTCCCAGGAGCGCACCTCGACCGTGTCGACCTGGCCGGCAGCCGTCACTCGTGGCCGGAACTCCAGGAGGTCCTCGCCGAAGATGAGCTGAAGAGCCACCGTCGAGCCGTACGTTCCCTGGCTCGGAGCCTGCGACGCGTCGGTCGGGGCGTGGAAGTTGAGAGCGCCGTCGACGACGCTCAGTTCGAAGTCGATCTCGTCGGCCAGCTCACGCAGGAAGCTCCAGTCCGACTGGTCCACCTGGGGGACGTGGTCCTTGACTTGGCCGGTGGTGTCGATCTGGCCCGCGTCCAAACCGGCGTCGGAGGCGATTTGCTGGGCCACGTCCGAGTACATGACTTGGGTGAAGACCCTGGTGCGGCGGCCCCGGTGCAGGCGATGCGCCAGGTCGTAGCCGCGGATGATCAGGAACGAGCCGGCTTCCGAGTACTCCGCCTCGAGGGCGGTGACGTCGCCCGAGAGCACCGTCGAGGGCGTGCCGTCGACCGAAGCGCCCCCGATCTTGATCTTGGAGGCGATCTTCACCGGGACATCGACCGTCGCCGTCCGGTCAGGATCGGTCAACTTGATCTCGAAGCTGGCCGGCAGATGCACGTCCTGATCGACGATGACCTCCGCCACCCGCGCCGCGACGGATGCAGATAGGGCCTCGCCGTCGATCTCGACGGTCGCACCGGTCGCGGTGGCGGTCGCAACGGGCATCGGTCAATCCTCTGCGGCGTTGAGCAGCCGTGCCTCGGCCGCGGAGGGAACGAGAATGCGCGTCCCGGGAGCGATCGCCATCGGGTCGTCGATGCCGTTGAGCCGCGCCAGGGCCCGCCACAGCGTCGCGTCCCCGAACTCGCCGAATGCGACCGAGGCGAGCGAATCGCCCTGGGCCAGCACGCGGCTGCGCCGGCTCTCTCGCGCGCCCGACGTCGGGTTCTGCGCGAGCGGTCGATCATCCGAGTACTCGCTCAGGCCCAGAGTGCAGGTCGCCCGGATCGGCGTGCCGTTGGCCCGGAACATGGTGTATTCGGCGCCAACGTTCTCTATGCACCACTTGTGGTCCGCCAGAGCCCCGCTTTGGCCCCACTGAAACGCGACGACTGGCGGCCTGGGCCGGTCGTTCTGGTCCACGGACGCGCGACTCGGCTTCGTCCAGCTCAGCAGCTTGTTGACCTGCTTGGAGACGTCCCCTTCGGGGTTGCTCCATTCGTCGAAGAAGATCGAAAGCTGAGCCTTCTGGGGCCCGGAGCTGATGTACTCCGGCTTGTCCGTCATCGCTCCGTCCGGCTTCTTCCAGGTCGCCGTTCGCGATGTCTTGACCTCGCTCGGGTTGTAGCTGAAGACGAGCGTGGCGAACGGTTCGCTCAGGCTCTTGTCGGCATAGGCGACGAGCGAGGCGCGTTCGAGAGAGGAGCTGCCCAGGCCCATGGCTAAGTCCCCAGGAACCCGTTGTGGACCAGCTCGAGGGTCTCCGTCGCCGGCTCCCTGCCGCCGGCGTTGAGGGTCGGGCCACTCCAGTGGGAGGGGTAAACGCCGGTCAGGTTCCAGCTCGCGATCTCGGTCCCGGCGGAATCCATGACCGCGATTTTCGCCGTCGCGTACGCAAGTGACGACTCGACCGAGGCGAGCCATTTCATTACGGCCGCGGTCGACTCGTTTACGACGCGCGTCAGCTTGACGTTGTCGTACTTGGCCCGACCCGGAAGGCGATGGACGAAGCCGTTGTTGCCGCCCTCCTTGTATTCGAAGACGTCGTAGGTGACGCCCAGTCCCTCGCACTTCGTCCACGCGCCGAGGTCGTGGCCGTCGATGGTCACCGCGAAGTTCAAGGCCAGTCCGTATTCAGCCATGGTGGCAACCACCCGTTTCGACATTCAGGTCAGGCATTGGCCCCCCTCACCGGTCGGAGAGCAGGCCGGCCCGCTCCCGATCGCGCAACAGCTCGGCGCCGAGGCGGTCCCTGATCCGCCCGTAGACGCGCCCGGCCAACTCCTCGACCTGGTCGTCCGATATGGCCTCGGCGTTCTGTGATGCGCCGCCGGAGCCGTCGGTCGCGGCGACACGAGCTATGACGCCGCCGCTGGCGGCGGGCGCGGCCGGCTGGGCGACTTCGGGGGCGTGGCTGCGCTGGATGACGTGGCTTGCCGCCGCGGCCGGCGCGCCGGTCCACTCCGGCGACGAGGCTGGCGGGCTCGGCGGCGCGGCGAGTGGCAGCGCCGATCGCCCGGCGCCGGCGGGCAGCGACTGACCGGACCCACCCGCGCCAAGGCTCGGGCTCCCCATCGGCTGAGCCTGCCCTTGCGCGGCTCCTGACCAGGACGCGCCGGCGGCAGCGAAGCGCGCCGGGACATCCGGGGCTGCGGACCGCCCGATATCGGCGCGTTGCACAGAGATCGAACGAGCGCCGCCGCCGACTCCGGAAGGCCCGGGGCCCGCCGCGCCGGGCCGCGCTCCGCCGGGCAAGCCGTGGGCAGTCCCGGCTGAAGCCAACGACATCGTCTGGTTCTGCCGCCCCGCGTTCACGGCGCGATCCTGCGCGGCCGGGACGCCGGCGGCCGAGAATGGCGCCACCGGCAGGAGCGGAAGCGGTTGCGCCGCACCACCGGTGATCGGCGAGCGCCGGCCCATTGTCTCGGCGGCGACAATGGCGGCGCCGACCGCCGGACCCGAGCCCCGGGCGCCTTCCGAGGCTGCCGCTCGAAGCGGTTCCGAAGGGCCGAGCCCGTGCGGCTGGGCGGACCCGGGCAGCCCGGCAAGCGGCGCCCCGAGGCCGATGCGTCGAACGCGGCCGGGTGAGAGATGGAACTGACCCTCTGCCGACGAGAGACCGCCATTGGGCCCGGCCTCTACTCCAATCGGCGCCCGGTTGGCCGCGGCACTTCCGACCCTATCCAGCGTCTCGGTCGGCGAGCCGGCACGGCCTGGGGCGTCCGTCGGATTCGCGGCGGCGTTGCGGCCCAGCCCAGCGCCCGGCCCGGCGCCCGCCAATTGCATGCGCCCGCTCCACGAGCTTGGGTCCGATGCCGGGTCGACCGTGGAGTAGGAGTGGCTTCGCTCGGCCA
>Ga0182021_10000762_pt1 | contig 35824 bp, 24 predicted proteins | sample 612E3MmetaG_FD_120493 | JGI IMG/M metagenome (GOLD analysis project Ga0182021, IMG submission 120493) | Permafrost microbial communities from Stordalen Mire, Sweden - 612E3M metaG (Illumina Assembly) | ecosystem: Environmental > Terrestrial > Soil > Wetlands > Permafrost | place: Sweden...
GTTCATTGGCGAGGAAGATTACCTGAGCGAGAAATGTGTGGATCGTGTTATTTGTGATTTATTGACGACGGACACGAAAGCATTCAATCTCGATATCGTCTATGGAAGTAAAGCAGATGCAAGTCAGGTCATGGCGCATGCGGCATCATTTCCTATGATGAGCGACCGGCGTGTTGTTGTGATTAAAGAATTCGATAAATTACTTTCCGATGAAAAAGTAAAAGAGCTCGTTTCTGTCTATATTGCACATCCGCTGGATTCAACCTGCCTTGTGCTGGTTGCTGAAAAACCTGATTTTCGTACGAAACCGTTTAGCGAGCTGAAAAAAAACGGTGCAGTATATTCTTTCAATCCGCTTTATGACAATCAAATTCCCGCTTGGATTGCTGCCCGGTGTAAAACCATGGGAAAGGATGTTGATATTGAAGCCTGTCGATTGATGCAGGCATATATCGGAAATTCACTCCGTGCAATCCAAAATGAATTGGATAAGCTTATCACGTACCTCGGGGAAAGAACGCTCGTCACCCTGGAAGATGTTGCGGATGTTGTTGGTGTCTCAAGGGGATTCACAGTTTTTGATTTACAAAATGCCATTGGTAAGAAAAATCTTGCCGAAGCGATGCGCATTGTGAAACGCATGATTGAAACAGGTGAAGCACCGCAGCTTTCCATCATCATGCTCACAAGATATTTTAACCTGGTATGGAAAGTACAGGATATGCTCAAACACGGTGAATCGGAAGCAGAAATTATTGCTGCGACAAGAATTTCTCCGTACTATTTCAAAAACTATGCTGAGGCAGCACGGCGTTTTTCATCTTCACAAATTGAAAATTCTTTTGGAGTTCTTCTCGATGCCGATATACAATTAAAAAGCACATCACCCGATCCCAACCATCTTATGGAAATGCTGGTCTATTCACTCATCCACGATAGTAAATCAGCTGAAATAGTTTCAGCGTGAGTGGAAAAAAACTCAAAAGACCTTTATTTCTCATTTATCTCGATCACTTGATTAAGCGGTATAGATGTCGTATTTTAAATAAAGAATTCGATTCACTAAAAATTGTACAGAGGCAAATGCAGCGGTTTGTTGTTGCAGTATTATCATTGCTCTTTCTCAGTTGTTCCACAGAACAAGCAACGCATACCAGTACTGATCTTCCGGTACAATCTTCAGTCACTCAATCGAATCCGCCATCCGGTAAAGACATCAGGCTTACTCCGTTTGAAAAACAAAATGGAAATAAGCCGCATAGTACCAAGTCGAAATTGAACCTTTCCGATTCAGTAAACAATGCAGTGGACACGGCTTATGCAAATGGTAATTCCGCCCCCGATAGTTTGGGTGAGGATATGGAACTCATCCTTCAGCGGCTGGAACAAGCGCGCCAGCATTATTTACTTGCTCTTGCTTCACAAGAATCAGGTGATTCTGTCAGCTGCGGGATTGAATTTGAAGCTGCGATTCAGATTCTGAATGAACTAAGCGATTTTTCAAGTATCGATAGTTCTAAAGAGTATATGGATTTGAGTAAGAGTCTTGTGGAAGATTACGAAAAGTACATTGCGCAAATCGACAGCCTTGGCCCGAATGCATCCGTATATGCACTTCGAGAAAAATTAAATCAGGTTGTGGAACAAGGCGACACGACGGGACTGAAGATTCCGCGAATTGAAATTAAGGGAACACAGGTACCATTGCCGCTCAATGAATATGTTGAGCGTGCCACCGCATTTTTTATGGGCAGAGGCAGGCATTATATTGAACGCTGGCTCTATCTCTCTGGTAAATATTTTCCGATTATGAAGCGTGTGTTCAAAGAGGAAGGGGCTCCCGAAGAATTGACAATTCTTTCGATGCCGGAAAGCGGATTGCGTCCCGATGCAAGATCGTGGGCGCGTGCCGTCGGTATGTGGCAGTTCATGAAAGGAACCGGTTCGCTTTACGGCTTGCGTGTGAACTGGTGGATTGATGAACGGCAGGACTTTGAAAAGTCCACTCGAGCTGCGGCGAGGCATTTGAAGGACTTGTATTCTGATTTAGGTGATTGGAATTTAGTGTTAGGTGCGTATAATGCCGGTGCAGGCAGAATTTTCCGGGCTATCCGGCGCAGCGGGTCAACAGATTTCTGGGAAATGAGAAAAAATTTACCCCGCCAAACCCGAAATTATATTCCACAATTTATTGCAGTCGCAAGAATTATCATGAATCCACAGAAGCATGGCTTCATAGATATCCCTAAGGCGGATTCACTTGCATTCGATGTAGTGAAAATAAATGATTGTGTCGATTTGCGCATTCTTGCAAAATGTGCTTTAACGACAGTGGACACACTGCAGGAACTCAACCCTGAGTTGCTCCGCTGGTGCACGCCTCCCGGTGTTACTGGGTACCGGTTCAGAATTCCGTTCGGCAGAAAAGACACATTTCTCGTCAGCTATTCCCGTATTCCTGTCGAACAAAAAAAGGATTGGGCAATTCACACAGTAAAGCGCGGCGAGACGGTTGCTTCCATCGCCCGCAAATACGGTTTGGCGGCGTCACTTTTAAATGACCTCAACAATATCCATTCAAGCCGGCGTTTACGGGTCGGTACTGTGCTCGCAATTCCAATTCCGCGTGATGTCGTAGACAGTAAAGTACCATATGATTATTCGCCGGAGGTGAGGGGGATGAACTTTAGTGCGATGAAATCTTTTGCTGCCAAAGATGAAGAGAATAAAACAAAATTACGGCATGCGAAGCGGGAGGTAGAACAGCCGAAAGGGAAAAAGAAATTAGTCTATCATGTCAAGCGAGGCGACACCATTGGGCATATTGCAGAATGGTATAGCGTACGTGCCAGCGATATTCGTAATTGGAATGACATTGCATACGGCAGTTATATTCATGCGGGTCAAGCGATTGCTATATGGGAACCGAATGCGAAGGTAAAACTTTTAGGAAAAGTTGACAAAATGGAATTTTCAGAGAAGCAATCGCTGACAAAAGGCGACCTTGCAGAAGCAGCGCGATCAGAAGAGGGAAACACAAGAAGTAAAGCATCATCGACAGAATGGATTCAGCACAAGGTTAAATCCGGCGAGACGTTAGAAAAAATTGCACGGACGTATGAAGTCAGCATCAGCGATTTGAAACAGTGGAATCATCTTCGTACTTCCCGGATTGTTGCCGGGCAATCGCTCGAGATTTATGACAAGCCCGAAGAACGTGTCAAGATAATTGCATCATCTCCAAAAATCCAAAATGGACCGTCCGTAAAAACATCAAGCACAGGAATCTTTTCACCGACCCACAAAGTGAAAAGAGGCGAATCGATTTACACGATTGCCAAAATGTACGGCATAGATATCCAAACGCTGAAGAAACAAAATGGTCTGCACAGAAATAAAATTCTTGTTGGGCAAATACTGAAAATACCGCCTAAAACGCAATCATAGCATTCGTGTTATCGAATTATTATCTTTCAACTTTCTCTGGAAAGAACATTGACTCTCGACCAAAAATCTATACATTAAATAGTGATTTTCATGTGAATTACCCGGCTATGCGAATGAATATTAGACGACTTATTCGATATTTTTTTTCCTTTCTTTTTTTCCTTCCTCTCATCGCAACTGTAGCACAGCACTTAAGTAAAACGCCTGGCGCAGGGAAATTTTCCCAAGCCTTTCCGTAGAAAATCACGGGATGAAAATCACTAGTCCATCAAGCATTACTTTTTAAGGAACTTATCTATGAAACAAAAAGCTACGATTTCGATAGTATTACTTTCTATCGTATTCTTCACTACGACAGCATTGACGCAGAGCATATTAAAGGAAGATTTTAACTACACAACCGGCGATTCGTTGACCAATCATGCCTGGCTCGTGAGCAGCGGTGGTACGACAAACGCCCTTCTTTCTCTCTCTCCAGGCCTCACGTTCACTGGCTATGCATCTTCCGGCATCGGAAATGCCACAAAGCTGGATACGACAGGCCAGGATCTTTATAAGAGTTTCCCGGCTGACAGCATTGGTTCGGTCTACCTTGCGTTTATGTTCAACGTGACGAAGGCCTCAACTGGCGATTATTTCATCGCTCTCTCTCCAAGTATTTCTCAAACAAGTTACTTCGCCAGGACTTTCATCAAATCCAGCGGATCAGGATTTGTCATGGGCATAAGTAAAAGCAACGAAACTGCTGTCTACGGCACGACGGTTCTTTCCTTGAACACGACTTATATGGCTGTAGTAAAATACAGATTTGTAGCTTCAGATTCCGATTTCATCAACCTCTATATAGTTCCTAGTGGTACCAGCATCGGATCTGAGCCTGCTTCTGCTGAATTATCATATCAGGATAAAACAAAAAATGATGCGACGAACTTGGGGTTCATAACTTTACGCCAAGGGGGTGCAGCCAGCGCTCCGAGATTGTTCATCGATGGCGTTCGGATCGGCAGAACATGGAATGATATTTTTTATTCATCGCTCGTTACTAAAACAAGCATTAATTTTGGAACGGTCAATCTCGGATCGGCGCCCAAGGATAGTTTCTATGTCAAGAACACCGGCAGCGTAGCAGTAACCGATTCTATTACAACCAGTAATTCAGTGTTTACCATCTCCCCGAAGACAGGATCCATTGCTGTTGCTGATTCGCAAAAAATCGTCGTGACCTATATACCGACAAGCACCATCACCAGCACGGGAAAAATTTTAATCACACCCTTAGGATCAACGGCACCTGATACCGTGAGTGTCTCCGGATCTTGTGTCCAGGCAGGCTTTGCAGTTGCACCAAAAAGTCTCGACTTCGGAAATGTATATAAAGATTCTACTAAAACGGATACAACCGTGACGGTTACCAATGCCAGTACGACGGCTAACCTTGTCATCGACTCTGTGAGAGTGAGAAGCACCAGCACATCTATCACGGTGACACCTACAAGCGCAACTGTCGGTACGGCATCAACGGCAAAGTTTACAATCTCGTTTAAACCGACCGCGAAAGGTGCTGTGACGGGGAATATCGTATTTTATCATAATGCACCTTCAAAACAAGATACGGTGAAAATTAGCGGAAACGGTATTATCAAAGAACCGGTCATCTCCGTAACACCTACGTCGCTCGATTACCATGGAGTTGTTGTTGGACAATCGAAGAAAGATAGTCTCACGGTAAAGAATATCGGATTCGATTCTCTTATTATCTCAAATGTAAATTCGACAGACGGAGCCTTCACCATCACTCCTGTGACAGCACGGTTGGGTATTTCGGCAACACAAAAATTCTACATCACATTCAGTCCTACTGCACCAGGGCTGAAAACAACTTCACTGATCTTCACGAGCAATGTCTCTGAAGTGAATGATACGGTAAAAGCGAGCGGAAGCGGGTTAGTCGGAGTTACGATTGCGGAGGCACGAAAAGATGGCAACCAAGATTACATTGCGGATCACTCCGTCACGAAAGACACAATGGTCCTCTATGGTGTTATTACAACTCCCAATATGGGCGCCTCTGCCAGCCAGACGTCATATTTTATGCAGGATGCTACCGGAGGTATCGATGTGTTCTTTTTCGGATTGACGACAACAACTTACGCAATAGGTGATTCTGTCCGGGCAATAGGCATCGTTGCGCAATATAAAGGTCTGGTTGAATTCACTTTGACTGCACTTGATGATGCGCATTTCACTATTCTGAAGCATAATGCCGTTGTCCCTGCTCCGAAACGTATGACTCTTCATCAACTTGTCATAAATGCTGAAGCATACGAAGGGCAGTTGATTGAACTCGATACTCTCTACAAGGCAACCGGCACGTGGCCTACCGTGTTTCCTATTTCGAATGTGAGCATCTATCTAACGAACTCCAGTAAAGCAGATACATTGCAAATGTTTCTTGATCTTGATGCGGCTATTTCGAATGCTGAACCGGCGTATCCTATCAATGTGGTCGGTTTCTTGAGTCAGTACTCTTCAGCAACGCCGCCCAACAACGGCTATGAAATCTGCCCGCGTTTTGCAAGCGATATTAATCATACAATCAATGTGAGCGTAAACGAGCCTTCAGTAGGGGTTCCCGCTGTTTTCAATCTATCGCAGAATTATCCGAATCCTTTTAATCCGACGACAACGTTGGTCTTTACGGTTAAAATAAAAGGACATGCCTCCTTGGGCGTTTATAATATCCTTGGTCAGCTCGTCGCGACTCTCTTCGATGGGAATGCTTCAGCCGGTCAGGAATATGTCAATACATTTGATGCTTCAAGGTTAACGAGCGGTGTCTATTTTGCTCGATTGGAGAGCGGGGGAATGACGAAAGTGCAAAAGCTCTTGCTCATGAAATAATTTTATTCGAACAACCGCTTGACTCATGGTGCGAAGCGGTATTAAGTAAAACAAAATATTTTGGTGCACAGCTTCGATCGGAGGCTGTGCACTTTTTATCTAGAAATTCAGTTGTTCTTTAGGTATCAATACATCAGCGGTACATTACTTTTCATGTATTTGCGATTATAAAAGGAAAAGGTATTTCAATCTTTAGGATCTTATTCCGCGAAAAGGAAATTTTTCATTTTATAGTTTTATAATAATGCGGTTATTAGCTATGTATTACTCACAACTAACGGTCTTCATACCAATCACAGACGATATTGTCCTTGATATGCTTTGCTGTCTGAGAGCGCATTAAAACTCATATTCATGCGGATGAAATTTTTTTCCATAGGTGTCGTTGTCTTCATGTATTGCATTAGTCCGATTTCTATGCTTGTCGCTCAACGATTGTCAAAGACCTCCGATGATGCCTCGAACTTCTACACAAACATCGGAAAGATCGGACTGACAATTACGAACTTCGGTACAGTGGGGACACGAAACAGCAATTGGCCGGATCAACCATCATGTGAGTATCCACTCGGATCTCGCATTGAACATATGTACCAAGGCGGCCTGTGGATTGGCGGAAGACTTCGAAATAGCAGTATTACCACACCGCTGGTCAGCACAGGCGTAACGGATCGATCAAGCACATCCGGAGAAGGCTACGAATTTACGACAGAGATCGGATCGACGATGAACGAGATTTCTTCGCAATCCTCTTCCAGTCATTATAGTGATTTTGCTATAAGCCATCAAGATTTTATTTGTGATTATACCGATATCCACACACGAGTTCCGCTTGCGAATCAGATCGGCGATTCTATCCCCAATCATCATCCTCTCGGCCTCTATGTCCATCAGGAAAGTTATGCCTGGAATTTTCCTTTCACCAATAATTGGGTCATTATCAGTTATACGATCAAGAATGTAGGCGCGGATACATTGGACGACGTTTATGTAGGACTGTATTTAGATGACGTTGTGAGAAATACCAATCAGGTCCGGCCGACCATTGGATCGACTTATTTTGCTTATTGCGGAGAGGGATATGATTCACTCGCTCGCATGATGTACACGTTTGAAGGGAATAAATCTCCTGGCGATGACCCGGCTAACAGTTATATTGGGATTGCATTACTGGGGACGACGCCGTTTCCTGCTCACATCACAAATATTAATAATTTGACAAATCAGACTTTTTACAATGTCTGGTCTTATCGTTATAGCGGCACGGTCACAGAATTATATTCACCCCAAAATGATTTTGATCCTGTAATATCAAAAAGCCGCTATGGCAGGTTAACTCAATCTACTCCGAACACGCCGGAGAATCCGATCCTCTCGACTTATGTGTACGGACATCCGGGCAACTTCGTAAGTATGATCTCGACGGGTCCCTGGACAATATTAGCACCGGGAGATTCTATTCAAATCGCTTTTGCAATTGTGTGTGCCGATAAATATGGAACAGAAGATGAAAGCAAAAATACGGCGTCACAGCGGCATAATTTAAACATGGGTATCGATTGGGCGCAGAGGTGCTATCAGGGAGAAGACATGAACGGGAATAATGTTCTTGATCCCGGTGAGGATATCTTAACGAGAATACCAGGCGGTTTCTTGACCGTGCCCGACGGCAAATTGACGCGCCTTGTTCTTCCGACACCTCCGGCACAACCGATAGTTCATGTCGAAGCCGGAAATCAGAAAGCAATATTATACTGGGATCGATCCGCTGAATTTTCGCGCGACCCCATCAGCGGGAAAAACGATTTCGAAGGGTATAGAATCTATCGATCAGCAGCGGGAACGGATTTTCTGAACAATCAAAATTGGTTGACGGACGTTCCACTCGTCGGGGATTTTGACCGTTCCGATGACACTATCGGATACAATACAGGTTTTAATAAAATTATCATTGATACGACTTTGCCGCCAGGGAATGCAGTTATTCTCCATGATCATACCGGAAAATTTTCAGGTGTCCAATTCCCGGGTGATACGACGAAATATTTTTATCAATTTCCGCCCGCCGGAACGAACGTCTCTCAACTGAATGGCTGGCAATATTTATATGGAGTTTCTTCGTACGATCAGGGGGATCCATCCAATAACCTGAATTCGCTCGAAAGTGCCATGCGAATTGTTACCATTGTGACCGGTACAAAACCAACGTCCGACCAGACGATCGATGTCGGTGTCTATCCGAACCCGTACTATGCTCATGCCTATTGGGAGAATGGCGGTGCAAGCGAACGAAATCGCAAAGTCATATTTTATAATCTTCCGGCTACGGCGACGATAACGATTTATACTATTGCTGGCGATATTGTCGCGCAATTGGATCATTCGAGTACGAATGTCGGTGGCGATATTAATTGGTTCAGTGCATACGGCGGCGGCCAGAAATCAAGAGTTACAACCGGCGGCGAGCATGCCTGGGATTTGCTGAGTAAGCATGAGCAGGCCATTGCTTCAGGTTTATATTTATTTACAGTGGAAGATAAAGCAACCCATGCAGTGAAGCGTGGAAAATTTCTTATAGTGAAGTAATGGACATGATCGGCAAATCATTCGAATAAAATGGAAACTTAAAATTTTATCGAGTCACTCCGGTATCTCGGAAAACTCACCACAGGAGGTCTTCGTGCCTTTGGTACGTTTTGAATTTGTGCACTTTGAAATTAAAATGAGCATAAAATCATTGTAGGTGTCCAGTTCCTATGGTGCTGGGAATTTATTTCTCGATGGAGTATTACGGCGCTCAATGTTCACGACGTCGATAACCTTCGTGTGGGAAGGATAAATACTAAAGGATATACAATCTCTTGTTAACAAAGACTATGGTTAAGTAGTAAAGTTTTATATAAATAAAATTGATTCTGATGATCGATACCACTGTATTCAGTAACATTTTTATTGGAGGTCGTTATGAAGCGTTTGTTCCTAATTGTTGTTCTTATCCTATTAAATCTACTCTTCGTTTCAGCACGGGAAATTAAATTGCATAAAAAAATGATGGATATCCCGCTCGCAAAATTAGCAGCGAATGCCTTTCCATTGGTACCTATCCGGGCTTGTCAGTTTATTCCTCCGGACTCGATGCGTTTCTGTGATTCTGTTATTGCAAAAAAAGGGCCAATATCTGCTAGCCAGGCATGGTTTGCACAGACATCTGCATACTATAAAGTTCATCAACCGGGTTCTTTAATCGATACTATCGAGATTGTTGGACAAATCATTGTTCCTCCGAGATATATTTCCTTTACGAGTTACGGTGCACTGAGCTTTACCTTGCGTGATACCGCCAGTAATAACAGCGGTGCATGGATGTCGATTTTTGTCCGTCCTGCTGCAGCAGCAGATACAACTGCGCTGATTGGTTCTGACTTGTTGACATTTAGTCCCGGTGATATTATCCGGTTGCGCGGATACGTCGATGAATTTCCCACAAGCAACTTCGCCAGTTATACGGAATTTGTTCCTTTTGCCAGTACGTTTATCGCGGATCCTAATCGATCACCGATGACAAAATGCGTCGAATACATTGGAACGAAGCCGATCCCCCAGCCCGATAAAGTAGCAGCTGTTCAATTTATGCATGGGGGGTATAATGGTTCCGGTTCAAATATCCAGGCTTCGACCGGCGAACCGTGGGAAGATTGTTACGTGTATTTCACGAACCTGACGGTTTCATCGATAATTAATACAACGAACGGTACATTTTCTATGGTCGACTTGGACGGAAATGAAATAGGAATGATGGATGGTTCCACATGGTTTACGACGCGCACTTCAAGTGCAAGCGGTTCATCCGTTCCGTATCGTGACCCTGCATCGACATATACATTACCGACCGTTGGTCAAAATATTGATATGATCCGCGGGTATATCGCAACAAACTCCGGCAGTGATTCGCCGCGAGGATATCGAATTTATCCAGTATTCCCTGGCGACATTGTTTTTGGAAAAATTAAGCCCGCGATTAACACGCATCGAAGAAATCCTGTTGCGCTAACATCGACAGATACTGCAACGATAATGGTAAAAGCGTATAAGCAATCAGGAGGTGCCAAGCTCCAATCGGTTACGATGAAATATAGAATAAACAACAGCGTATGGGTTTCTGTGGCAATGACGGGACCGAATCCTGCAGATTCAACATGGAAAGGAGTCATCCCGCCGCAGCCTTCTGGAACAACTGTAAATTATTTCTTTGCAGCATCGGATTCAGCAGGATTGGTTGCTACGTACGCAAGTGCAGCTCGAGGATCGGCAGCAATCGATACGTTGCAAGGATTCTTCCTCTATACTGTGAAAAATACTTCGTTGACAATTTATGATATCCAGTATACTCCATTTTCAAACGGCATGAGCGGTTTGATAGGCGATACTGCAATAGTGAATGGAGTTGTCACAGCAGATTCAAGCACGTTAAATGCAGCAAATACGAGTGGTACCACACCATGGTATATTCAAAATGGCAGTACGCCTTGGAATGGTTTGTGGGTAACAGGCTCCGATAGCACTCTCTATAAATTAAAAGCAGGCGATAGTGTACAGGTGAAAGGTGTGGTTTCAGAAAATCTTGACGGCTTGACCGGACAGACGGCCACAGTCACACGACTCAATAATGCAACTGCGGTCAGATTCGCGTCCGGTAAAACTCTCCCACATGCAATCGTTTTGCAGTCGGGCGACGTCGGTAGTGCTGGGAATGGATCGGTGAAAGCGGAGCCATACGAAGGAATGGTTGTTCGCTTTAATAATGTTACGGTCACCGATACGCTACCAACATTCTCCGATGCAACAGAATTTGCAGTGAATGACGGAAGCGGTCCAGTGATTGTTCGCGGCTCCGATGGGAAAGCTAAGTATTCCAATAACCGTGGAGACATAGCGACGAAAAAGATCCTTCAGATCGGAGATAAATTTTCCTATGTTCAAGGCATTTTTTATTCAAGCTTCAATGCCTATAAAATCGTAATTCGCGACAACAACGACTATGGCAATTACACGAGTGTTGGTGTAAAAGAAATTCAAGGCGTAGTGCCGGTAAAATTTGCTCTGGAACAAAATTATCCGAATCCATTTAATCCCTCGACCGCCATCGAGTACAGCATTCCAGTCAGCGGGATGACGACCTTAAAAATATATAATCTCTTGGGCCAGGAAGTTATCAGCCTGATCAATGGGTACCAATCATCCGGCAAGCATGTTGTTCAATTTAATGCAGAACGATTATCTTCGGGTGTTTATTTCTATCGGCTGCAGTCAAATGCGAATTCTGTCATTAAGAAGATGATGTTGTTGAAATAGTGCCGGGACACTATTCAGAAAGTTATTGGGATGAACAACAAGAGCCTTCTGAAGGAAACAGGAGACGTGAAGTAGAGCGAATAGATTTCATGCGATGATGAAACAATTCAATCATATCGGCGGTAGAGCCATTTTTGCTGCCATCGTTTTCCTCGTAATCGGGGGAAGCGGGTGCACAAAAGAATATTCGAACCAGATTCATCCGAATACGCCACCGCAGACTTTTTTCTGGCTTTCAAGTGACAGCGCTATCGCTCCAGGAATCAGTAAACAAGAAATCCGCTGGTGGGGTGAAGATGTAGATGGATATATCGTTGGGTATCTGGTCGCCCTCGATTCAAACAAAGTGATGATCCCACAACCTGACACATTGCGTTATTCATTTACAACGGCGACGGATTCTGTAATAATATTTCCTTTGCAGAAGGCACAACAAACATTTCTTGTCGCTGTGCGTGCTATTGATAATACATTTACATACCGTCTCCCTGTTGGCGCGCAAATTCGGCTTTCTCCATTTCCGTATTGGGACAAAAACGAAAACGGGGTTTTTGACTCTTTTGATGCGCGGTTAGACGGACTCTCAGGTGCAATCGATTCGCACGGGGCCAGTCAGCAATTCCCGACGAAGAATACGCCGCCGACAATCAATTACGTGTATGACCAGAAAAATCCATTAGTCTATGCTCAGCCGCCGATCACGACGTTTCCCGTGGCAAGTTTTTCCTGGGTAGGACATGATTTTGACGGTGACAACACAATTAAGTCATATAAAGTCTCACTCAATGATTCCACATTTACCAACTCGTTGACATTTCCGGCAACGATCACAACCGTAACCTTAGCCGCATCCAGAACACAGAGTGATGCAGCTACGTCCACTGTCGCTGTCAATGTTATTATCGGTTCATCTCCGAATTTAAAGATTATTGGCTCGCTGTCTGGATTGAGATTGAATGCAAACAACTCGTTCTATGTACAAGCGATCGACATCGCAGGGGGCACAAGCCCCGCACTTGCCTTTCCATCGTTGGGACGTAAATGGTACGTGAAAAAACCGCAAAGTGATATGTTAATTGTGAACGATTATATCGGTGGTGGAGATTCGATGTTTGTCCGGATGTTCTATGATACTGTATTTGCGAATGCGACGACTGGATCATTCAGGAATCCGGATGTCCTTAAAATACGAGCAGACTCCGGGGCATACGTGCCATCATTTCAGCATATCAACCCTGCTATGATTTTGACTTTGCAGTTATATAAATATGTGTACTGGTACACCGATGGGACCCCGAGTTTGTCGGTGGCACGATTCGCTTTGTTTGATTATCTGAATTCTGGCGGCAAACTCGTATACTCGACGTTATTTAATAATCCAAGTTATTCTGATGTAGGAGGTGCGTTCCGCGATTTTGCTCCTATTGACAGCGTTTCGTCGATTCCACTCAGTGATAATAAAAATGTTTTGATATCAAAATTTTCAGGATCGCTAAGCCCTGATTCATCGATCGCTGGCGATATTTTTCCTGTGATGAGGTTTAAAACAAGAACCAGTGTCTTTGTTTATCCTCTCTATGACAATAGCATCGCCAGGGGTATTTATTATTTACCCGCTGATACGACTCATCCCCGGATTGAAGTAGCGACTATCGATGGAAATAAAAGCATGATCTTCTTTGGTTTTGCGTTATATAATTTTAGCAGTGTCGATGTGACGGTGTTTATCAAAAAATCGTTTAATGAATTTGGACTGCAATAATGCATCAGGTGTCATTAACGGCGACTGTCTTGGTTTTCTGGTGTATATTCACCGTATCGCTTTTGCATTCACAGACTAGGGTCGGTGTCATTAAGGGCCATGTGATAGATAAAGTTACCAAAGAAGGGCTTCCGAGTGCCAACATAATAGTCAAAGGAACGTATTACGGCGCTGCGACAGACTTTGACGGAAATTTTACTATACCCAGGGTCAACACCGGCGTCTATGTTGTAGAAATAAAACTCCTGGGGTACAAGTTGGTTCAATATCCTGCATTGAAGGTCGTTGATGGACAAACGACAACATTGGACATTGCGATGGAAGAGACATCTCTCACACTCGGACAGGAAGTGGTTGTAGTAGGGGAAAAGCCTTTATTCGATATCGAGGAAACATCCAGCAGACGGTCTGTGAAAAGTGAAGATATCGCTGTTGCCGCAATCCAGAATGTTGAAGACGTTGTCTCGATGCAGGTTGGTGTCGTAAAATCAGACGATCAAATTCATATCCGTGGCGGCCGTAGTTATGAAACAGCATATATCATCGACGGCATTTCCGTTCAAGACCCATTGAGTGGAACAGGATTCGGACTTGAATTACCACCGAATTCCATCCAGGAGGCAGAAGTCATAACAGGCGGTTACAACGCTGAATTTGGGCAGGCAACCTCTGGTGTAATAAATTTAACCACAAAAGATGGAGGCGACACATATACCGGAGTTATCTCTCATAAACAGGATCACTTCGGATTCAATGATAACTCGCGGTCAAATTTTAACACGGATATTTATGATTTTTCATTAAGCGGACCTGAACCGATAACGACGACTGTGCTTCCCGCGTTAGGCCTGAATATACCGGGGAAAATCAGTTTCTTTATTAACGCAAATGTGAATTTACAGGATGGCTATACCCGATGGGTTGAACATATCAACGCTGGTGGCCTGCCGGACGGGTGGGAGCTTAAAGCGCCTGGTGGATTAAAATCCGGTTTGATTAATCAATCCTGGCTTTCACCGCGGAGAAGTAATAACTGGTCGGCATTCACAAAACTTACTTGGAAAATTTCTCCGGTTATCAAGCTGGCGTATGCAGGAACATATTCGATCGCGGTTAATCAAAACACGCAAAACATTACTACGACTCTGGAATATGTAGAGCCGCAACCCGGATATCAATATCTCTTTCAAAACATCCCGGATAGTGCCAATACCTTTGCACAGGTGAGTATGCAGCAATCGTTGACTCTCACGCATACGATCAGCAATAAAACTTTTTATGAGGTGCGTCTCAGTCTATTTCATTCTCATTTGAGGGGAGATGATGCCGGAAAATCATGGGAGGATTACACTCAACCGAAAGACCTTGTAACATTTCCGATCAGTTATAAACCAAAAAGTGCCGATACGATTCTCGTCGTCCCTGGCGATGGTTTTTATGATGTCGGCAGTCCGAATGATTGGCGGGATCAGAATGTGAAAGAAGTCACCGTGAAATTTGATGTAACCAGTAATTTCGATGAAAAGAATAAATTCAAGTCCGGCATTGAAATGCGTTTTCAGAATATGCAAATGATTGATATTTATCAACCCTGGATTAAGCCCTTGGGATATGATAACGATATCTATACTGTACAGACTGCTCTCGGAGCTATATATGCCCAGGATAACGTGAATTACGGTGGGATGATATTGAATTTTGGATTGCGGTTCGATTACTGGTTCCCCGGCCAATATGCTGATAGCGCGATGGATCTTTCAAATCAAAATTCTTTGGTAAGCTCCGCAATACGAGAGAACTATCAAAACGATACGTATACCATCTTTCATCAACATTGGAAAGGACGATTAAGCCCGCGACTGGCCATTGCGCACCCGGTATCGGATAATCAAACGCTCTTTTTCTCGTACGGCCATTTCTCGAAGTTCCCACGCCCTCAATATGTGTATACCAAACTATTCCGGAGCGCGGCACGTTCTACTGCTCAAACTATCGGAAACCCGGACTTGAATCCGGAAACAACAGTTGCATATGAATTGGGACTCCGGAATCAAATTTCAGAAAACGATGTCTTGACTGTGACGGCATACTACAAGGATATTTTCGATTATATAACGACACAGGCACTCAAAGTGCCCCCAAGCCGCTTTTCATCAGGAACATACTATACCTATATCAATTCAGATTATGCGAGGGCTCGTGGATTGGAGTTAGAATATAACAAACGGTATTCGGATTGGTTCCGTAGTACGATCTCTACTGCGTATCAAATTATTACTGAAAAGAGCACTTCTCCTGAAGAAACACAGTTCAATCTGCAGCAAGGAATTGGTGAGAATGTAAAAGAGAACTATGCCTCCTGGGATCGGCCTTTTCAGGGGACATTGGTATTGAATTTTCGTGTCAACAAAGATAAACCGCTGTTCGACTTTGGAAAAGGAATTTTAGATGATTATAACATCTATCTTCGTTTCTTTTATCAATCGGGAAAGCGCTATACACCTCAAATCTTTGTTGGATATGAAAACACTACGGGGAGAGCACTGTATATTGATGATCCAAATAATATCAATGGCGCGGTTGGAAAGGACGTGAAATCCTTCAATGTAAATTTCGAAAAGTATTTTACGCTTTTAAGAATGAAACTGACGTTCACGATAGAAATTAAAAATTTGTTTGATTGGCAGAATGCCCAGGTCATCAATCCTGTAACCGGTGATGCATACCAACCGAAAGATTCTAAAGGCCAATGGACTGCCACGCCGCAAAGCTGGAATGATCCTCACTATCCGGATATTCAGGCGCCAATCAGCCCGTACCCTTATAATCCGGCCCGGTTCATGGAACCGCGTCAAATTCTTGCAGGACTTTCATTGGCGTTTTGATGAGAAAAAAAATATACTATACCGCCCTTTGTCTCTTGGGTCTTCTTTCGTTGACGAAAGGTCAGTTGTTGCCGAATCTTGGCGGGCAGCGGGCGGGTATTTCGAGTTTGCAATTCCTCAAGATCGGTGTCGGTGCCAGGGGAACGGCGATTGGAGAATCTATGGTTGCAGTTGCAAATGATGTCTCTGCATTGTTTTGGAATCCTGCCGGAGCGGTACTGGCAGAACAGAATGGTTTGATGGTTTCCCATAGCGAGTGGCTGGTCGGTTTGAAACATGACTTCTTAGGTGTAACATATCATCTCACACCGGCGGATCTCATTGGATTATCAATGACGACCCTTCGCACTGATGACATACCCGTCACAACGGAAACTCAACCGTTTGGCACAGGTGCGTATTACCATTATAGTGATCTTGCAGTTGGTGTCACGTTTTCAAAAAAAATGACATCACAATTTAATTTCGGCACTACAATAAAGTATGTAGAAGAGACACTGGACAAAGTAAAAATAAAAACTGTCTTGGTTGATTTAGGCACATACTATGCGACCGGGTTTGGTTCGCTTCGTATCGGCGTCGCCGTTTCAAATTTTGGTCCCGATGTAGCGCCGGCCGGAAATGCTGCCTTGCTTGATGGTACCGTTGTGAACTCGTTCCAATCTTTTTCCCCGCCTACATTGTTTAAAGTCGGGGTTGCGTTTGAACCCCTCCAAACAGAACAGCATCGCATCACGACATCTGTCCAGTTGAACCATCCGAATGACAATGCAGAAAATATCCGTTTCGGAATTGAATATGAATGGAATCATTGGTTCTTTCTCCGTGCAGGATTAAAAAGAACGATTGGTGAATCATGGAGCATAGGCGGCGATCAATCTTCGGCGGATGATTATTCTTTCGGATTCGGAATTGTTGCACCGGTGACGATTACGACGCTCGGATTCGATTATTCCTATACACACTATAATTTATTTGATCCTGTTCATCGTATCTCTTGTTCAATGACATTTTAATGAAACGCAGTCTCTTCATATTGAAAATCGCTGTTGCCGGATATCTGCTTGTCCTTGGTTCCGGATGCACAAGTAATTATCCTATTGAACCGATTATTGCGTTGGAAAATTCAAATTACCAAATCGGCGATACGACGTACCTTGAATTGACTCCACCGATCATGGGCTTTAACAATCCGACGGCGCTATTCATTGGAAAAGATAACCTTCTCTATGTCGCTGATACGAAAAATAACCGGATTCTTATGATGGACGTTTCCGGACGGTTGCTTGGAGCGCGCCATGTTCTTCAACCGATTTCTATAACTCAAGATTTCCGATTGGATCTTTTGGTTGGATGCTGCATCGTGCAGCCGAATGGTGATACCGTTGGGGTCATTATTCGTATCCATCTTTATAATGCCATGCACATTCTGGAGCAAGCTGTCGTTGATACGGTGTGGAAGGAAACAGCTCAGCCGGAGCGAAGAATTGTAGGCATTTCAACCATGCCGAATAACTCGTACCTGGTTGCCCGAAATGGACCTGATAACAGGAGCATCATCGACCCGGATACGCGTGTTATGCGTTTCTCCGCAGCAGATAAATATATTACGCCGGTTACTGATCTTGTCACCACAACGAACGGAACTGGAATAAACTATATTAATCAGCTGACGGGCATTTCGACAATACCGAACTCATCGAACTTCATTGTTTTACAAAAATCGGTTGGAGTAGGATATGGTGCTATTATGATGAGCTTTTCATCGTCATCCGATTTTGAAGGTTGGCAACCTACTTATGATCCCAGCAATCCGAAGGATGCGGCCGTTGATCTCGTTCATAAAGAATGGTTTGTTTACCCGACCGGAGTGGCCATTGATAACAACCGCTTAGACGTTTTTATTTGCGATGCTGCCCAGGATAGCGTTTTCCGATTTAATAGTCGTGGGAGATTTAGGAAGGAATCATTCGGTTTCTATAAAACTGGTAGGAGAATGAAATATCCTACAGGTGTTGCTATCTTCGACAAGATATTGTATGTCGCGGATGGTCAAGCGAATTGCATTTTCCGCTTCAAACTTTCTACCGATTTCTAACCTTGGTTCGGCAGACTGGATATCTCGACACGGATAAATATTCAGCCAAAAATATTGTTAGGTTTACAACAATAACGATACAGTATTTTCCAGTAGTATTTTAAGGTCTTGCAAAAACCTTGCAGCGACAGCTCCATCGATGATTCTATGATCTGATGAGAGCGTCACCTTCATTGTATGCCCGATAACAATCTGTCCTTTCCTTACCACTGGTTTTTCTACAATTGACCCAACCGCGAGAATAGCTCCTTCCGGCGGATTGACAATGGCAACAAAATCTTCGACGCCAAACATTCCGAGGTTGCTGATGGTGAACGTGGCACCCTGATATTCTTCCGGTTTGAGTTTGCGGCTGCGGGCCCGTTCTGCGAGATCATGCAATTCTGCATTAATTTGAAGAATAGTTTTCTGCTCGCAATTTCTCAGGACAGGAGTCACTAAGCCATCGTCAAGTGCGACAGCCACCGCAATATGCGCCTCACCAAACTGGCGCACTGTATTTCCTAAATATGTGGCATTGATGTTGAGATGGTGCATCAATGTACTGGCGGCGGCTTTTACTAAAATATCAGTAAAGCTGATCTTGGAATCGGTTGCGGTGTTCAGTTGATCGCGGAAAGACATCGCCGGATCCATATCAATCTCTACCGTGACATAAAAATGAGGCACAGTTTGTTTGCTTTCCTGCATTCTTTTCGCGATCGTTTTTCTGATGAGGGAAAGCTCCAAATCGCGATGACCGCCTGGAATAATTGATGCAGGCACTTTTGCAGAAATTGTTTTGTTACCATCGATGAGCGGTTCAATATCGCGTTTGATGATACGTCCTTGTGGTCCAGTTCCGGAAATACGGCGAAGTTCAATTTTATTTTCAATTGCCAACCGTTTTGCGAGCGGGGAAGCTTTCACGTGGTTATCCGTTGCAATAGAAGGTGAGCCTGGTTGGGAAAGTGAAGGTAGTAACGTTTTCGATTCTTCGTTTGCTGCTTCCTTTATTTGAGGCTTTTCCGGAATTGTTATTGTTTCGTTTACTAATCCGGCAATGTCTTCGTTTACGCCGGCTATAATGCCGATAGGAGCACCAATTCCTGCTTTACCTCCTTCATGAACTAAAATCTTGCGCAGCACACCAGAATCATACGCTTCCAATTCCATGTCCGCTTTATCGGATTCAATCTCAACGAGCGTCTCACCCTGTTTAACTTTTTCGCCTTCCTTTTTGAGCCACTTGAGAATGACTCCTTCAGCCATTGTATCACTTAATTTTGGCATTAAAATTTTTGTGGCCATAAATTCCTCGCGGATGGTCAATCAAGATACATTACTTTTCGCACTGCACGGATTACTTTCTGAATATTCGGCAGTGAAGCTACCTCAAGGTTATGTGCATAGGGCAGAGGAACATCTTCCTGAGTTACCCGCTCAATCGGAGCATCGAGAAAATCGAAGCAATGGTTGCTCACTTCATGCGATATTTGCGCACCGACGCCTGCGAACGGCCAGCCCTCTTCAACAATTACTAACCGATTTGTCTTTTTTACAGAATTGTATATTAATTCCCAGTCCATTGGCCTTATCGTGCGTGGATCAATGAGTTCAACACTAATGTCTTCTTCCACTAGCCGGCTGACCGCTTTCGTTGCGATGTGCTGGAGAATTTTTGACCACGAGACGATTGTGACGTCTTTTCCTTCTCGAACGATTTCTCCGGAACCAAATGGAATTGTGTATTCACCCTCCGGAATTTCACCTTTCTCTCCGTACATTACTTCGCTCTCGATGAAGATCACGGGATTGTTGTCGCGTATTGCCGTTTTCAATAATCCTTTTGCGTCTCGCGGATTAGAAGGCATAACAACCTTCAGTCCTGGAAAATGTGCATAGAGGGATTCCAGTGCTTGCGAATGAGTTGCCGCGAGGTTATGGGCTGCACCGCCGGGACCGCGAAAAACAATCGGCACATTGAAATTTCCGCCGGACATGGAAAGCATTTTGGCAGCATTATTAACGATTTGGTCGAAGGCGACAAGAGAAAAATTCCATGACATAAATTCGACAATCGGGCGGAGACCAACCATTGCAGAACCGATGCCGATGCCGGCAAATCCTGCCTCTGCAATGGGCGTATCTATAATTCGCTTCGGACCGTATTTTGCAAGCAATCCCTGGCTGACTTTGTATGCGCCGTTGTACTGCGCAACTTCTTCGCCCATCAGAAACACGCGTTCGTCACGCGCCATTTCTTCATCCATTGCTTGATTGAGTGCTTCACGATAACTGACAACAGGCATGCCTTTTATCCCCTCATTCTATTCTGCGTAAATATCTGTATAAAGCTCTTCGGGCGGCGGTTCCGGACTATTCTCCGTAAAGGCAACGCATTCATCCACTATAATTTTTATCCGCTCTTCTGCTGCATCGAAGTAACTATCCGAGCCAAGATTTGCATCAGTTAAAATTTCTGCAAACATTGTTAACGGATCCAATTTTTTCTGTGCTTCAACTTCTTCCTTAGTGCGATAAAGACCGTGAATCGGATCGGACATTGAATGACCGCGGTAACGAAACGTTTGCACCTCAAGCAGACTTGGTTCATACGTCCTGCGTGCATGATCAACTGCAGCTTTAACAGATTGATAGACTTTCAATACGTTATGGCCTTCTTCGATTACTTGATTGCGCATGTTGTATGCAGCTGCTTTCAAATGGAGCGCATCGACCGCGGAGGCACGGTCAACAGCTGTTCCCATTCCGTACTTATTGTTTTCGATGATATATATGACAGGAAGTTTCCAGAGAGATGCGAGGTTAAGAGCTTCGTGAAACGCACCAATATTTGTTGCCCCATCACCCATAAAACACAAACAGACGCGTTTCTCATCCAGGTACTTGCTTGCAAATGCAGCGCCTGCCGCCAGCGGAATGTGTCCGCCAACGATGGCGTGTCCGCCGAGAAAATTCTTTTCGCGGCTGAATAAATGCATTGACCCGCCTTTTCCTTTAGTCGTGCCAGTGCTTTTACCAAGAAGTTCTGCGAGAATACGGCGCGGGTCGAGTCCTTTGGAAATTGCTAATCCGTGGTCGCGGTAGGCTGTAATAACGTAATCGTCCGGCGTAATCGCACCAACGGAACCTGTAGCAATAGCTTCCTGACCATTGTAAAGGTGGCAAAAACCACCAATCTTGCCCATACCATATAATTGAGCACACTTTTCCTCGAAACGGCGAATGAGGAGCATCTCATCGTACCACTTGTGGAGGATTTCAGACGAAAGTCCAAAGAGATCGCTGCGCACATTATTTTTCACTATTGTTTGATTCATTTCACGTTGAAGAATATTAATAGAGTATTCTGACATTCCTTTGTTCTAACACATAAATATAGCACAAAGTTGCAGAAAAAGAAGGAGGAAAAAGGTGAAAAGGGCGATAAATTCAAATTTGCTACCGGTTTGCAAGATATTAATGAATACTTTCATCCGCCGCCGGGAAAATATTTTAAACAAGTTTCTGGGATTCACACACGATACCTGTAAAATGGAAAAATAATTTATATGGTCTTTCTCTCAGAATTGCTGAAAAATTTTAAAAATACATTCACCTATATATCTTGCCTTTCAATGGAGCGTTTATTAATTTCATTTATATAATCAATCACACCTGATGCCTCGATTTACGATAACCGAAATACGCAGTAAATTTGCTAACGGTAAAGATTTCAATGAGATCTTCGATGCCTTTGAAGATGCACTTATGCAAGGTATTCAAGATGTCGAACTTTACCGGCTCCTCTTCTGGAATTCTGCGCTCGATCCTGATGAATTGTGCCTCTTTGGTGAAAAGCTTGCGAAGGAATTTCCCAATCTCGCTTATGAGACATATATGTGGCTAGCAAGTGTGTTTGAGGTGACATATTCCATATCCGATAATTATGAGTTAGCGATGCAGTACTATCGCAAGGCAGCGTTAACGAAGCCGGAAGAAGTCCAGCCGTATATTGATGCCGCTGACTGTCATGATCCGGAACTCAACATTCCACCATTTTATTGGCTTGTAGAATTTTTAAAGTTAGGCATCAACCTTGTGAAAGATAAAAAGACGCTTCTGCACCGATTATCATATCTCTACCAAATGCATGGAGATCAGAAGCAGGCAGATTTTTACAGAAACCTTGCTGATGACCTCGGACGTAACCAAAATTAATACAACCAACCAACACCCGCACGCACTTCGTGGATTTTTTCTTTTGATGGTTGCCGTGCTTTTCTGGGGAAGCTCGGCCCCAATCGGAAAATATCTCATTGTCACGCGCTTTGATACACTGATTCTGGCACAGACACGTACGTCACTCACCTTCATTTTATTGCTTGTTTATTTTCTTTTCAAGAATCGGACAATATTTAAGATTGACATCACAGATGTATGGAAATTTATCATCTTAGGTGTGGTCGGTATTTCCATGACAAATTATACGTATTATTTCACCGCAAAGGAATCTTCGGTAGCAACGGCAATCCTTGTCCAGTACACTGCGCCGGTATGGGTCGTTCTGTATTCCGTGTTCGTTAATAAAGAAGATACCCTCGATCGCATTACTGTTCTCTCGCTTGTTCTGGGATTACTTGGTTGTTACTTCGCGGTGACGGCAGGCTCGCTGCAAAGTATTAATCTGAAAGGGTGGGCACTCATCACCGGGCCGATGTCGGCATTTACATTTGCATATCAAATCTTGGCGACGAAACAATTACTGAAACGTTATTCTCTCTGGACAGTGCTGGTGTATATGTTCGGCTTCTCCGCAGTTTTCTGGTTATGTATTAATCCTCCTTGGCATATTATTGCAAAGAATTACTCGGTAAGTGATTGGGGAATGTTTTGGATGTTTGCAGTTATATCTATTCTTATACCACAAACGGCATTTGTTTCCGGTCTAAAGTATCAGGACGCATCTACTGCAGGAATTGTCAGTATTTTAGAACCGGTAATCGCAATCATTGCTGCGTTTCTCATTCTTGGTGAATCGCTCAGTATGATCCAACTATTCGGGGCCGTGCTGGTAGTAGGTGCAGTAGGATTATTGCAGGTGCATCCAGTGGTCATGAAAAAAATGGTATCGAAATTCACGTTTTGAGTACTACAGAAATGAGAACAGAACGTCGTCTACATCGTTTAGTTCAAGTACTACGGCATCGTCAGCCGGATTTGACCATTGTGATGGAAAACATTCACGACCCGCACAATGTGAGCGCAGTACTGCGCTCATGCGATGCCGCTGGAGTGATGGAAGTGCAATTAATCTATACGGATGAGGATTTTCCGGACATTGGCAAAAAAAGTTCGGCAAGTGCAAAAAAATGGGTTGAACAGCGGCAATTCAAAAATGTAAAAGACTGTTACAAAAAGCTGCACGAAGAAGGATTTACAATTTTCGCAACGCACCTGGAAGTAAAAGCAAAGTCGTTATTTGAGATCAATATGACGGAGAAAATAGCAATTGTTGTGGGAAATGAACACAAAGGTGTATCACCGGAAGCGGCACAGGCTGCAGACGGCATTCTCCAGATTCCAATGTTTGGAATGATTCAAAGTTTGAATGTCTCTGTTGCTACGGCAGTCATTCTCTTTGAAGTTGTCCGACAACGAATTGCGGCTGGGCAGTATAATGAATCAAAATATTCTAATACAGAATTAGCAAACCTGCTTAAAATTTGGGCAATGAAACAATGAATTGATTATCACGAACAAATGATTCTTCGTTCTGAAATTACAGAATTTGACAGTGTGGAAAGTGAGAATATCTATAGTAAAAAGGAATTGGACATAATTTTCAGTAATCGACCGTCAGTTATTACTGACGGTCGATTACTGTATGTTAAAGGAGTTACTTGTCTTTCAAGTCAACAATGACGCCTTGTTTGTCACTCATCATGTACATCGGTAATTTCCCATCCCATTTATTGATCCATTCAAGTTGAATGATTTTTGGATTGTTAGAAATCGATTGCCCCTTAATTTGAAGCGCTCGAGATTCGCCTTCTGCCCGTTGAATGGCAATATTTTTATCAATCTCAGCCTGCTTCAGTTGTTCTGTTTTTTGCTTTGTCACTTCGATTAAGCGTAACACTTCTTGTTCGGCTAATTTTTTTGCATTAATAGAAGTTTCGTATTCCGGGCTGTAGAAGACTTCTCGTATATCGACCTGTTCAAGCAGCAGGTGATAATAATTGAGTTCATCTTTCAGTTTAGACATCACCACATTTTGAATATCCTGTCTTTTGTTCGAATATACTTCGATGGGAGTGAAGTTCGATATCGTTAAAGCAAGCGCAGATTTTGTCTTTGGCCGGATAATATTCTCTTCAATCCAAATATATCTTCCGTCATGACCGCCATCGGCTTCGCTCACATTTTGATAAATCCACCAGGCCTGTTCCGGGTCGATACGCCACGAAATAGAAATGTCTATTCCCATCTTAATACCATCTTTGGTTGGCGTCCAAATCGCATCAGCATATTTCTTCTGTCCTTCTTCGCGTGCGTTTGTGAACGAATAGACCCAGACTGTTCTATCCATTTTGTAAACAGTATTCCATGGCATAACAAGATGCCATCCTGTTTTTAATACTTGTTGATCGATCCCTTGAGGTGTAATGACAACACCTACTTCTTGTCCTCCAATCTTCACGAGTATCCATGTGAAAACGAGAATTACCACTCCAATCGGGCCTACTACCCTGTTATAAGGAAAATTCCAATTAAACTCCGATTTATTAAACACGAGAGGAAAAATCCAGTAAGCGATAGCGCCGATGGCGATAAGCGTAAAGAGAGTACCCATATTTTTTCTTTCTTATTGTGAGAGATAGTTATTGCGTTCCCATCCTTTGTTCGTTACATTCTCGGAGAAAAAAATGAGAATGAACTTTACTCCGGAATAAACGCCGTTCTGAAGATACACGAAAACTGTGAACCTGTCAAATGACTCTGTCAAATCAATCTAAAATCAGCACTTTTCTTAACGAACTGGAATTATCCTCTGGACATCAATGTACCTATCCTGATGCGGTGTCTCTCCTTCTTGAACGAGCCTGGATAGAAAATAAGACGAATATATTTGATGATCTGATTTTCCATGCCAAATTTATTGTGAAGACTCGAGAGGTGATGAACCGCATTGGTCAAAAGGTAGAAGGGTATGAACAATTAGCTTCGGAAATTCAAACAAACCTCGAGTATGCAAAAAAACTTATAAGGATACTCATCGAATTAACTGAGCAGAAAGAAGAATTCGAAAAACAATTCTTTTTAATTGATGCAGAAAGCTTTTCACGATTCTTAAAATTACTCTCTGATTTGCGCTTGATAAAAAATTGGCAGATAGATGGGAAACCGTTACCGTATCAAACAACGTCAGGAATATTATCGGTCACAGAAATAAACGAATGTCTGCAATCGAAAGAAGGACAACGAAACCACCGATTAACTCAATCGCTTTTTCTCATTCAAAAAAGTGCTTTGCTTGCGGCAATCCTTCTTGTATTATTCCTTCTTATTGATCCGCCGGTAACAATCTTGGGTTGGATACTTTCTTTAGGGATTACGGTATTGCTTGCATATATTATGATACGGATACTATTTTTGACTAGAAATCGGAACTCTCATTGAATAGATTGTGAATAAATATCATATGAACTATAAATATCTTTCGTTAGTAGTATTCGTCCTGTTATTCACCGTACAATTATTTTCTGCAGATCCAATAGTGAAACCTGGAATTGATGTGCTGCGTGAGCGAGGCTTTGACATTCTGAAGGGTAAACGCATCGGCCTTATTACGAACGCTACAGGCATTACCTCCGATTTGCAGAGTACCGTCGATGTATTGTTTAACACTCCCGGAGTGAAACTTGTTGCTCTGTATGGTCCCGAACACGGTGTGCGCGGAGATGGCGATGCAGGAAAAGAAATCAACGGTTTCAGTGACACAAGAACCGGATTGCCGGTGTACTCGCTCTACGGTAAAACGCGCAGGCCGACAAAAGAGATGCTGCAAGGCATTGATGTGCTTGTGTACGATATCCAGGATATTGGTGTGCGTTCGTACACATACATCTCAACAATGGGATTGGCGATGGAAGCCGCCGCCGAGAATGGAATTAAATTTGTAGTACTTGACCGGCCGGATCCATTGACTGGCGAACGCGTAGAAGGGGCGATGTTAGATTCTAAGTTTAAATCGTTTATCGGTGAGTATCCAATTCCGTATGTCTATGGAATGACTGCAGGTGAATTAGCGCAGATGATTAACGGAGAGCAGTGGCTATCTATCAACGGGTCATCCCGCGAAACTGGTAAATGTGATCTCACAGTCGTAGCGATGAAAGGATGGATACGGTCTATGTGGTGGGATGAAACCGGCTTAACGTGGGTTCCAACATCGCCGCATATTCCACACTCCTTTACGACAATCTTTGCGGTACTCACCGGACTTTTAGGCGAACTTGGCACCGCAAATCAAGGTGTTGGGTACACACTGCCGTTTGAATTGGTCGGCGCGCCTTGGATTGACGGTTACGCTCTTGCCCGCTATCTCAACAATCTCAATATGCCTGGAGTACAGTTCCGTCCAATTTCGTACATCCCGTTCTATAAAGATACGACAGGACTTCGTTATCGAGGGGTTCAGATACATATCATCGACCGGGCCGCAATGAATATGACGCACGTTCAGATTGCAATTCTTGAAGCCCTGCTTCGTCTTTTTCCTGATAACAATATTTTTGATCGTGCCAAGCCGGAAAGAATCAATTCGTTTGATAAAGCGGTCGGTACAGATGATATTCGGCTTGAACTTCAAAATAAAACTTCAGTTGAAGAAATTCTTAAAAGAATTGATCAATCAAAAATGCAGTTTATGGTAAAACGGGAAAAATATCTTCTGTACAAATAGCGAAAAGAACGGTATTTATGTGAGTACCACCGTTGCATGTTGAACTTGCGGATTAAAAGGAAATTTCCGTTTTCAACCGTTGCATTTCGTGCAAGGCTTTCCTATTTTAAGAATGAATTCAATATGAACACCAAGATACCTATGAGTCCATGGAGCGAATTGAGACAGGTCCATCAGACCTGAAAGCCCAAATCTGTTTTCTTCCTGCGCGTTCCACGGAATACGAGTCCCCTGCACCATCTCCAAAATTAAATCATCACTGTCAACAGGTTAAGGTACATACTTCCATACTTATTGTTGAAGAAAGGGATTGGTGTTGTTTTTAACAACTGTGAAATTAGTTTTTCTATTTCCTATTTCATTCGTGCTTTCGATATTGGCATTCGGATCTATTCCATTTGATAGAAAAGGAGATTTTTTCCGCTGGTGTCCGTGGCTATGGTCAAAATGCATTTTATGGACTTTTGGTATTAAAATACATGTGAAGGGGCTTGAAAATATTGACCCTACTCAACCGTACATTTTTGTATCGAACCATGCAAGCATGGCAGATATCCCAACGGTGATGGTGGCTTTGAATGGCAAAGTGAATATTGTATTTAAAAAGGAATTGACTTGGGTGCCAATCTGGGGATGGGCGTTGCGCTATGGCCCTTTTATTATGATTGATCGTTCAAATCCGCGACGAGCTATGGAGAGTATAGAACGAGCGGTGCAGACTATTCGTAGCGGTCAATCGGTCATCCTATTTCCGGAAGGAACTCGGACAAACAACGGCAAGCTGCAGCCATTCAAACGCGGCGCGTTTGCGTTGGCGGCAAAATCAGGAGTCCCGGTTGTTCCGATGACAATCAATAATACATATGGGATTATGCCGAAAGGAACTTTCAACGTCAAGAAGGCGGATATTACGGTTGTATTGGAGAAACCAATTCCCACAGTCGGACTTGAAAGTAAAACCGATGAATTGGAACTGATAGATCAAGTACATAGAGCAATTGAAAAACATTATATTGATCAGATATGAGATGAACTATGGCAATCACGATAAAAGATGTTGAACACATAGCCAAATTGGCAAAATTAGAATTCACAGACGCAGAAAAAGAAAAGTTCACGCACCAGATGAACCAAATATTAGAATACATGGATCAATTAAACTCGCTGGATACGAGCAATGTTGAACCACTGTCACATGTGATCGAACTGAGCAATGTGTTCCGTGCAGATGAAGTGAAACCCGGCGTAACGACCGAGGAAGCGTTGAAGAATGCCCCGGAAAAGAATGATAAATTTTTCAAAGTACCGAAAGTGATTGGCGAAAAATCCTGATGCCCGCAAGACCAATTGTTGTTGGCGTTATTCCATCGCGTTATGCATCACAGCGCTTGCCCGCAAAGCCATTGATTGAATTAGACGGCAAGCCGATGGTGCAGCGAGTCTATGAGCAGGCAAAGAAATCCAGGCTGCTTGACCGTATTGTTATCGCTACAGATGATGTGCGCATTGAAGAAGCTGTGCGTCGCTTCGGGGGAGATGTGATGCTGACATCGCAGGAGATAGCAAGTGGAAGTGATCGAGTTGCCGCGGTTGCATTGCATATGGCGGGTGATATCTTTGTGAATATTCAGGGAGATGAACCATTGATTGCTCCGGACATGATCGATGAAGGAGTTCAACTTCTTCTTGACGACACGTCTGCACCGGTTGGAACATTAATAAAACAAATTTTTTCCCCAGAAGAATTAGTAAATCCCAATGTAGTAAAAGTGGTGCTGAGTCAGAACGGATATGCCATGTACTTCTCTCGTTCGATAATTCCATACGTACGCGGTGAAGCGGATGAAAGAAAATGGCATGAACAGCATACGTTCTACAAACATATCGGGTTATACATTTTTCGGCGTAAGTTTTTAATGCAGTATGCACAACTGCCGGTTTCTCATTTGGAGAAGGCGGAAAAATTAGAACAGCTGCGTATTCTTGAAGCTGGATATAAAATGAAAACAGGAATAACAGCATACGAAAGCGTTCCAATTGACACACCGGAGGATGTTGCTCGGGTGGTTGGTCTATTACGGCAAAAAAAGTCGGACACATAAGCGAGAAGCCAATGGCAAGAAACAATGTAAAGTTTATTTTTGTGACAGGTGGTGTTGTTTCATCGCTTGGTAAAGGAATTGCTGCTTCATCACTTGGAATGCTGCTCAAAGCGCGTGGTTTGCGCGTGACTATTATGAAGTTCGATCCGTATATCAACGTAGACCCGGGAACAATGAATCCGTTCCAGCACGGTGAAGTGTACGTAACGGAAGACGGTGCCGAAACGGATTTAGATCTTGGTCACTATGAGCGATTTCTCAATGAAAATATGACTCGTCAAAACAACACAACGACTGGTCAAGTGTACTACGAGGTGATCTCACGAGAGCGGCGCGGTGATTATCTGGGTGCAACTGTCCAGGTGATTCCGCATATCACGGACGAGATCAAAAAACGCCTGTGGTATCTTGCCAAGACAGGCAGATATGACGTCATTATTGTAGAGGTAGGCGGTACTGTTGGTGATATTGAAGGATTGCCGTTTCTCGAAGCTATTCGTCAGTTCAAGCACGATGTCGGACGGCGCAATGCGATTAATATTCATTTAACATTGATTCCGTATATTAAGGCGGCAGGTGAAATAAAAACCAAACCCACACAACATAGTGTGAAAACACTTCTTGAAATCGGTTTGCAACCGGATATCCTCATCTGCCGTACGGAGAAACCATTATCGAAGGAACTAAAGGAAAAAATCGCCCTGTTTTGCAATGTGGAAACTGGCTCTGTGATTGAAGGGAGAGATGTTCAGTCAATCTATGAAGTTCCGCTGATGTATGAGAGGGAAAGTCTTCCTGGCATTGTTCTCGAGAAATTAAATCTTAAGTGCGGAAAGCCTAATTTAAAACAGTGGCTTCGGTTCGTCAATAAAGTGAAAAAGCCGTCCGGCAAGGTACATATCGCCATTTGCGGGAAGTATATTGAATTAAAAGATGCATACAAAAGCATCTCTGAAGCGTTTGTCCATGCAGGTGCGGAGAATGATGTAGAAGTGCAGCTGGATTGGATTCGAGCCGAAGATGTGGAAGATTACGGCGCCGAAAAATATTTACAGGACGTAAAAGGATTGTTGATACCCTGGGGATTTGGCAACCGCGGCATTGAAGGTAAAATTGACGCAATCAGATTTGCGCGGGAGAATAAAATTCCATTCTTTGGAATATGTCTCGGCCTGCAGTGTGCTGTTATCGAATTCGCACGTAATATGTGCGGCTTGAAGGATGCAAACAGCACTGAATTCCGGAAAACAAAACATAATGTCATCGACATGATGCTTGAACAAAAATCCGTGCGAAACTTAGGCGGCACTATGCGCCTTGGTGCGTATCCATGCGCGGTGCAGAAAGGATCAAACGCATACACTGCTTACCGGAAGGAGCTGGTAACGGAGAGACACCGGCATCGGTTTGAAGTAAACAATAAATTTAGGAAGAAACTTGCCGATAACGGGATGATCTTTAGCGGTATGTATATAAATAACGATTTAGTAGAGATAATTGAATTGGCGGATCATCCATGGTTTGTTGCCGTACAGTTTCATCCAGAATTAAAATCTCGGCCGGTTGCCCCGCATCCGTTATTTGTCGGTTTCGTTAAAGCAGTGAAAGAGAATAGTAAGAATTAATAACCAACAGTAAGTTCTAATCGTTACAGTTTGTTTCCCGTAAGATGTCCGTGCATGGAGTGCCTTCAATGAAACATCTCGCTGAGCTTTTACAGTTGTCGTTTGTGATTATGATGACGGCGATATTCGTTGCATGTTCGCCAATAATAGAGAAACCTCAGCAAAATGATTTTTTTAACCCGGTTGACCGGATCGTACAAAAAAAAGCTGGATCTGATACTCTGGTTACGACGCGTGAGAGCGATAGAGCATACGTTGAGGACAGTTTAAAAGATTCTCTTATTTTTTTGTATAGCCAACAGAATAAACAGTTGGGTGAAATGATTCGGCATCTGAATCTGCTGACAAAGAAAAATAATGCAGGCAAAGCAAAAGACACCGATGATATTAGTGAAATTCTTGCAAATCGCAATCATATCTCAAATGAAATGTTATTGGAAAAGATCAAAGACCAGAACCAGCGTCTTAATGATGTCGTTGAACAGTTAAAACTCTTGTCCCAGAACCAACAGGTACAAAGTGAGAATCATAATCTTCTTGCAGGTACCAATGCAGCTCCTCTTACACCGGCTCCATCGCAGCAAATTCCAGTTCTCATCACAGGTGCCAATGCTGTTCCTGCTAAATCGGCTCCAGCCCCAAAAGTTTCTATATCGCGAACTCCTCGTGCATCTGTAACGTACGGGAAAGCGATTGAACTTTATAAGAGCCAACAGTATGAAAACGCAATTGATGTATTTGAGAAATTACTAAGTCAGAAGATAGAACCATCCCATGGAGACCGTTATCATTTTTGGATGGGGGTGTGTTATCTCGATTTGAATAAAACCAATCAAGCAGTTAAAGAATTCACGAAGGTGCTTGGATATTCTCATTCAGATAAGGTGGAAGAGGCTTACTTCATGATGGGTCAATGCTACGAACGTACAGGAGCAAAGAAGTCTGCAAAGATGACATACGAAAAAATGCTGCAAATATATCCACAAGGGAATCTTAAGCAGGTTGTTGAGAAAAAACTCGCGCTCCTGAAGTAAGGGGGGAATCTTCAAGAGCGCGATTAAAGTCTCTCTAGATCACCTATCCACCAAGTATGATCGCATAGAGACGTATACTGAATTTATTCTCTCATTATCATCTAACGTATTCCACTTTCGTTGTCCACGCGCTGCTCAGCGGCCCTCATTCTACGTTATGAACCGTTGCTCCAAGTCTATACAGTTGATTGATAATGATCATCACCGTTAATTTTACTCCATAAAGGTATTTCAATCAGTGTGCCAGTTTAAAACATATCACTCCATAAAATGAAAAAGTGAAATAGTGCCTGATAAATAAGGAGAAAAACGAGATGAGTTATAACTCGTGCAGAAAGAATATATGAGCATCACCATGTAACTTCTACAAACATTCAATTTTTCTGTAATGCAATTGTCACATGGTACTGATTTCACGACAAAGAGGTGAATTCAAAGAGAGAAGAATTCGTCGCATTGACCAAGAGAAGAAATATAATGATGTAAGAATCTATTTCTCTTTTTTAACGCGCGGTTTCAATGTCCGCGGTTTACGAGTTCGTACTTGTGCTTTTAATAATGTTGGCTCTTGTTTGAATGGTGCTTCCAGAATATTAGGTGTCGGCTGAGGGATAGCAGGCGATTCAGAAGCTAAAAGTATTCTTTGGTGCTCAAAGCGCCTCATTTGTACCAATTCTTTTCTTATGTGAGATGATGAAAACAGAAGGACAATGTTCATTATACCAAGCAATGCAATGAGTGTATAAAGCCAAATGAAATGAATAGTACTTTCTGCGGATGATTTGTGGGCCTGTTGTTGAAGCGTATCTAATTTTTTGATGATACTGTCATTTGATTGGCTATTGACCTGCGCGATTCTTTCACCTGTGCCACCGAGACTGTCTTCATGAATAGGAGAGATGATATAGACTGGAACGGGTGGCTCTTTGACGTTGGAATTATCCTGAGCAAGGATAGTGCTGAATTGAAAGCAACTTAAAAAAGCTACACACACTATTATTGGTACATTGGATTTGAACTTCAATTCCATAGCAAATCCCCTTTGAATGAATGTTTGCATAAGAATAAGTTAGGAAGACACTTTGTCAAATGCAAACAGAAAGTACTACGCACGGTCTCCGTTTATCCGCTGCTCAATTTGAATTTCATTTGCTCTTTGGCTATCTTCCTTCAGTAATTTATGCAGGCACATTCTATTTATACGAAACAAACCGCACCGTGACCCAGAATTCACAGCCGCCTCTTCAATATATTAAAGGTGTTGGACCGAAACGTGCAGAGGCACTGGCGAACCACGGTATCCATACTATAAAAGATCTCTTCTCGTATTTTCCTCGTGGATATCTAGACCGCAGTCAAATTGTCCGTATTGCCGATTTGAAACGTTATGTTGAAAAGGGTGAAGCCGTTACTATTTTTGCCGAAGTGTATCGGCAAGAAGCAAGGCGTACTCGGCGCAGCAACAAATTGATATTTATGCTTACAGTGAAAGATGAAAGTGGATTTCTCACGTGCGTCTGGTTTGAAGGATTCTATTGGTTGAAAGATGCATTTGAAGTTGGTGAGGTACTTGCACTTTCCTCCATTCCAACGCTTGATAAACTTGGCCGCCCCCAATTTGTTCATCCACAATTTGATAGATTAAAAAGTGTCGAAGAGGATGAACCCGATTGGGGTAAATTATTTAATACCGGTGGTATTATTCCGAAGTATCGCTCGAATGCCGAACTAGAAAAGATCGGACTTGATAGTCGCGGTTTTAGGCGTATCATTCGTAATGCAGTGGATCACCATTCTCCAGTCATTCAGGAGACGATCTCATCTGAGATTCTTCTACGCCAATCTCTCTGCGACAAACAATCAGCAATTCGTTCCATTCATTTTCCGGGCAGCTTTCAGGAATTAAGTACGGCACAGCGGCGGCTCAAATTTGAAGAATTGTTCTTCCTTCAGTTGATGCTGGCATTGAGAAAGCGAGGTGCACAACAGCAACTGCGAGGATTGACATATCATGTTGAAAGTACGCTCGCACGCCAGCTTGTCAACTCACTTACGTTCGTATTGACGCATGCGCAAAAGCGCGTCATGCGTGAAATTATTAAAGACTTAGAATCTCCATATCCTATGAACCGGCTTCTGCAGGGAGATGTTGGAAGTGGAAAAACAATTGTCGCTCTTTGTATCGCACTTATTGCTGTAGAAAATGGCTTGCAGGTTGCATTTATGGCGCCGACGGAAATTCTCGCCGAACAGCATTATCGTACTCTCAAACTGTTTTTGAAAATACTGCCGGTGAATGTACGATTACTCATCGGCGGTCAAAGGAAAATAGAGAGAGAAGATGTTCTGGAAAATATCCGAAATGGAAATGCAAATATAGTGGTTGGAACGCATGCATTAGTTGAGGAAAAAGTCGAATTTGCAAAGCTTGGTTTTATTATTGTAGATGAACAGCACCGATTTGGTGTATTGCAGCGTGCAACATTACGTGGAAAAGGTATTAATCCCGACGTACTTGTGATGACAGCGACACCAATTCCACGGACACTTGCCATGACGTTGTATGGTGATCTTGAAGTATCCATCATTGACGAACTGCCCTCAAATCGCAAAACCATTCGTACGGCACTCCGGACTGAATCTCAAAAACAGAAAGTGTATCAATTTGTCAGGGATGAAATTGACCGCGGCAGGCAGGCCTATATTGTTTTTCCGCTCATCGAAGAATCAGAAAAAATTGATCTGAAAGCCGCAACAAAAGAATTTGAAAATCTGCAAAAAAATATTTATCCCCGCTATCAGCTTGGTCTTCTTCATGGCAGAATGAAGTCCGAAGTAAAGGACGAAGTAATGCTGAAATTCAAAGCGGGTGAAATTCAGATTCTTGTTTCTACAACAGTCATTGAAGTCGGTATCGATGTTCCTAATGCCACTGTCATGGTTATTGAAAACGCGGAGAGATTCGGATTATCGCAGCTGCATCAATTGCGCGGCCGTGTGGGACGAGGTGCCGATCAGTCCTACTGCATTCTTATCGCAAATTACAGCTGGTTCGATGTACATGCAAAAGGAATGGTGGCGCTGGAGGTGCGTGACGAAAAAGAACATGCGCACACACGGTTAGAGACGATGGTACAGACAACAGACGGATTTACAATAGCGGAAGTGGATTTGAAATTGCGAGGACCAGGGGAATTTTTTGGTACGCGGCAAAGCGGATTGCCGGCGCTTCACATTGCAAATCTTATCGATGATGCAGACTTGCTTGCTCTCGCACGCACAGAAGCGTTTGATCTTATCAAGAATGATCCGCATCTCCGTCAGAAATCGAATGGATGTATTCGGAAGCATTTTGAAGAAGAGTTCAGAGATATTCTTGAGTTGGGGAAAATCGGGTAAAGGAGAAACAGAAAACAGAAAGTTTCTTTCCATCTTCTTTCTCTGCTTTACAAAATTCCATTCATAAATTTGGAATCTTCAATCCAAAATCTCAGATGTCTCTTCTTGTCACACTCATGCGTTGCAAACATTTCTTCAACAAAACGAGTGAAAAAACTTGACAACAAGATAGAAAGGATTATATTAGTATCAACGTTTGTTGTTCATTGAAACAGCAAAGTTGATGAGTTCAACAAGTGAAAGGTTCATCTTACCGCTTGCAACAGCGA
>Ga0182021_10000763_pt1 | contig 35813 bp, 29 predicted proteins | sample 612E3MmetaG_FD_120493 | JGI IMG/M metagenome (GOLD analysis project Ga0182021, IMG submission 120493) | Permafrost microbial communities from Stordalen Mire, Sweden - 612E3M metaG (Illumina Assembly) | ecosystem: Environmental > Terrestrial > Soil > Wetlands > Permafrost | place: Sweden...
CACCTCGGTGGAAACGGCCCTTCAGGCTGTGAAGATGGGCATCTATGACTACATACCCAAACCCTTCCGCACGGAAGAACTGGAACACACCCTCCTGCGTGCCATCGAAAAATCGCAATTGAATCAGGAAAACAAGCGGCTGAAGGAACAGATCCAGGGACAGACACCGGGACCCAAGATGGTGGGACGTTCTGACACCTGGCAGCACCTCCAGACCCTGCTTCGCCGGGTGGCGCCTTCACCATCCACGGTCCTCATCACAGGCCCTTCTGGCACCGGTAAGGAGCTGGCAGCCAAGGCCATCCATCAGTGGAGCCTGCGGGCCCAGGGGCCCTTCGTGGCCATCCACTGTGGGGCCATCCCGGAGAATCTGCTGGAGGATGAACTCTTTGGGCATGTGCGCGGGGCTTATACGGATGCCCGCACGGACCGGCCCGGACGGCTCCAGCAGGCTGAAGGGGGAACCCTCTTCCTGGACGAGATCGGCACCATGCCCATGAACCTCCAGGTGAAGCTGTTGCGCGTCATCCAGGAACGTGAGTTCACACCGCTGGGATCGACGCGGACCGTGAAGGCTGACTTCCGCCTGCTGGCTGCCACGAACGAAGATCTTGGCAGCCTCGTGGAGCAGAAACGGTTCCGTGAAGATCTCTTCTACCGCCTGAATGTGATCCCTGTACAACTTCACCCCCTAAAGGAGCATCCCCAGGATATTTCCGTCCTGATGGCGCACTTCGCGCGAAAGTTTTCGCGGGAGTTGGGCCTTCCTCTGAAGCAGGTGGAGCCCGCTGCCTTGCAGGCGCTGGAGGCCTACGGATGGCCGGGCAATGTGCGTGAGCTGGAGAATGCCGTGGAGCGGGCCATGGCCCTGGGGTCCGATCCCGAACGGCTCCTGCTCCAGGATCTTCCCGCATCCATTGCCGGCGCCCTGCCTTCCGTGGCCTTCCCAAGGCTTCCCCAACACCAGGACCTGGGCCGGTTCCTAGAGGACCTGGAGCGCCATCTGATCCTGGAATCCCTTCAAGCCACAGGCTGGAACAAGAGCGAATCGGCACGGCGCCTCGGCATGCGCCGGACCACGCTGCTGCACCGGTTGCGCTCCTTGGGCATTCCGACGGATCCCACGGGCGAGGCAGAATCCACGCTGGCTCGGGAGCAACCTTGATCCACTTCCCCTTTCGCCCAGCACTGGCACTGCTTCTGGCCTGCTGTCCGGCGTGGGCCTGGTCTCCGAAAGTCCACGAGGCGCAGACAGCCAAGGCCATCCGCCTGTTGCCGCGCGGCATGGCGGCTTTTCTCAGGGCCTACCCGGAGGCCCTGCTTAAGGGTGCTCGCGGTGTGGCCAATGACCAGCCCCCCACGGTAGAACAGGTCGAAGCCCAGTTCCGCACGGTTTTGCGTCTCAGTGAGGAGCACCGCCGCCCCGAGGAGATCGTCCGGGATCTCGGGGTGCTGGCGCACCAGGTCCAACTGCTGACGGATCCGTCGGCCATGGAAGGTGTGAGCCCCCTTCGCGAGCATTTCGAGGTCTACGCCGACGAACACCTGGCCCATCTGTTGGTGACCCAGGAGCCCTACTGGGCCGCCACCGGGGGCCTGGACCCCGGTCCCCCCCTTCGTCGACTGCTGGCCATCAAACAGGAACGCAACAGACGTCTGCGAGAATGCTTCGACGAAGGCACAGGTCGGCGGATTGTGCCCTGGGACGATCTATCTCTTCCTTTCGCCCAGATGCAGCTGGCTTTCTCCAACGGTGTCCATGCCACCGCCAATCTCTGGATCCTGCTCTGGCGATCCGCTGGACATCAGTGGGAAACCTTGGCGGAACCCTAAATCTCAGGGTACGGAGTCCTCAGGACGATACGAGTCCTTAGGATGATGCGCTAGGCGAATCACGACTTTCGGGATATCTTTCCAAGCATTAACTTAGGAGTTGGACATGGGCACCTACACTCGCCTCGGGTCCTACCTGCTGGCTTCAGAGCTGGCTAGTGATCCCTTTGGCGCCGTACATCGCGCGGTCGTCATCGCTGGCAGCAGCTTCGAACGCCATGTACTGGTGCGTACCTTTTCCGAGGAGCTGTTCCAGGCGGGCTTGAACACCCGACTGGCCGAGGCGGGCCGGGTGGTGCCTCTATTGGGCGGCGCAAGGATCTTCGGATTGGGTTACCGGATCGAAAGCGGGAAGACGCCGCATGTCGCCTGGGACTATGTACCTGGCCGCAGCCTCGCGCAGCTCATCGACAAGGCCAAGCAGGAACAGATCCCCTTCGGTGTGGATCATGCCCTTACCGTGATCCAGGGTGTGGCCCAGGGCATCGTGCAGATGCAGGCCAAGGGGGTCAGTCACGGCATACTCAGTCCCCATAGCGTGTGGGTGAGCTTCGAAGGAGCCACTCAACTCGTGGATGCGCCCTTTGCCTCGCTGGTCAGGAGCATGTTGGCCAAGGCGCCCTCCGCCATGAAGAAACTGGCGCCCTACCTGCAGGGGACAGACAAAGATCCCCTCCAGCAGGATCTTTTCGCCGTGGGTGCCGTGTTATACGAGCTCCTCACCTTTGAAAGCCTGCCAGTGGGAGGTAACCTCCAGGCGGTGCTGGACCGGGCCACCCTCAAGGCCGCCCAGGAGGAGGTCCCCTTCCCCGCGGAGATCCGCGCCTTGCTGGGCCGACTGCTGCTGGGTCGCCAGCCCTTCCTCACAGTGGAAGGCTTCCACACGGAGCTCGAGCGCGTGCTCTACGAGGGTGAGTACAGTCCCACCACGTTCAACATGGCCTTCTTCATGCACACCCTGTTCCGGGAGGAGAACGACCGGGACGTCACCGCCATGAAGGCGGAGGAGGGCGACAACTACCTCGCTTACACAGCCGCCGGGGAAAGCATGCGCAGCGGGGCCACCCGCGTGGATCACATGGACGGCGTCGCTGAAGCGCCACCGAGCCAAAAGAGTCCCCTCCTGCTCATGGGCGGGGGGCTCGTCGCGGCTGTGGTGATCTTGGGGCTGGGGTACCTCTACTTCGGCCGCCCCAAGGAAGACCCGGCCCTCCAGAAGCAGATGGCGGAGTTGCAACTCCTGAAAACGCAGATGGAACAGCAGAAAGCTGACGTGGACGCCAAGTCCAAGGCCCAAAGCGAAAAGACCGCCCAGCTTCAGAAACAGCTGACTGAAACCAAGTCCGCCGAGGAGAAGCTGAAGATCGAGAAGCAGCTGGAGGAGTCGAAACTACGCAAGCTGGATCTGGAACGTCAGCAGAAGGCTGCCGCACAGAAGCTTGCCGACCAGAAGCTGAACGAGCAGAGGCTGAACGAGCAGAGGCGGGCCTCGGCAAGCAAGCCCGCAGTGACTCCGCCGCCACAGGTCACGGAGATTCCCAGGCCCCAGCAGTCCATGCCAGAACCGCCGAAACCGGCGGTCGTGCCTGTGCCCGTTGCTCCGCAGTCGACCGGCTCTGATGTCGCTCCCACCAACGAACCTGCCCGCATCTTGACGCAGGCTCAACCTGCCTATCCTCAGCGTGCGATCCAGTTACACTCCGGAACCAACCAGGATCAAAGGGTGCGCTTGAAGGTCTTTGTGGGTGAACGCGGGCAGGTGCTCAAGGTCTCCTTGATCGAAGGTGTGGGTGGCGCCGCTGGGTTCGACGAGGCTGCCGTCGAAGCCGCCAACAGGTCCACGTTCAGTCCGGCCACTCGCGATGGCAAGCCGGTGCGTGGGTGGACGCCAGAGCTCGTCTACAATTTCAAGAAGCAGAACTGAACCAAACCGTTTTTTGAGATGGGCCCCCCTGCGAGGGGGCCTCTTTCATGCCAACTGCGCCGCCGCATTGGCGAGGCGATCCACGCGTTCGTTCTCTGGGTGGCCCGCATGGCCCTTCACCCAGCGCGCTTCGACTTGATGCCGCAGGAGCTGTGCATCCAGGGCTTGCCAGAGGTCTGCGTTCAACACAGGCTTGCCGTCCGCCTTCTTCCAGCCACGCCGCTTCCAATCCTTCAGCCAGGACTGGATGCCCTTGACCACGTACTGGCTGTCGCTCCGCAGCAGCACTTCGCAGGATTTGCTGAGGCCCTCCAGACCCCGGATGGCGGCCATCAGCTCCATGCGGTTGTTGGTGGTGTCAGCCTCGGGGCCCGAGCCCTCTTTCTCTTGGATGCCCGTGGCCAAGCGCACCCTCAAAAGGAAACCCCACCCTCCCGGTCCGGGGTTTCCTAGGCACGCGCCATCGCAGTAGAGCTCGATCTTCATCCCACCAGGGTAGGCGAAATGGCCGCGACTTCGGCCACCGCCTTGCGGAGCAGTTCCACGCCCAGATCCAGATCCTCGGTCGTGAGGTTCATGGCGGGGCGGAAGCGCAGGCCCTGCACCCCGGTGGAGAGGATCATCATGCCCAGCTGATGCCCCTTGGCCACCACGGCATTGCGCAGCTCAGGCGTGGCGAGATCCAAAGCGCAGAAGAGGCCGCGGCCACGGGGATTGGAGGTGAACTCGGGGAAGTCCCGGTGGATCTCCTGCAGGCCCTTGAGCAGGCGCTCGCCCTGCTGCACGCCGTGGTCCAGCAGGTTTTCCTCCCGGATGACCTCGATGATGCGCGTGCCGCGCACCATGTCCACCAGATTGCCGCCCCAGGTGCTGCTGATGCGGCTGGGCACCTTGAACACGCCATCCACCTCGTCCAGGCGCCTGCTAGCGGCGATGCCGCAGGTCTGGCTCTTCTTGCCGAAGGCGAGGATGTCGGGCTGCACGTCAAACCACTGGTGGGCCCACCACTTGCCTGTGGCACCAAAACCTGTTTGCACTTCGTCGAAGATCAGCAGGAAATCATGACGATCCGCCAGGACCCGCAGGGTGCGGAGGAATTCGCCGCGGAAGTGGTTGTCGCCGCCCTCGCCCTGGATGGGTTCCACGATGAGGCAGGCGATGTCGTCGGGGTCCCGGGCGATGGCGGCTTCGATGGCAGCGATGGCTTCCGCCTCGGCGGCCTCCGTCTTAGCGGTGTCCACGGGGAACTCCAGCTTGGGGTTTGGCACCCGAGGCCAGGGGAACTTGGGGAAGTATTGGTGCTTGCGGGGATCGGCCGTGTTCGTGAGGCTCAGGGTGTAGCCCGTGCGCCCATGGAAAGCCTCGCGGAAGTGGATCACCTGGGAACCCTTTTCGCCCTTGCCCGCCGCCAGGTTCTTCCGCACCTTCCAGTCGAAGGCGGCCTTGAGGGCGTTCTCCACTGCCAGGGCGCCGCCATCGATCCAGAACAGGTGGGGCAGATCGTCCGGCGCCACGTGAGTGCCGAAGGCCTCCACCCATTCCGTCAGGGCCGTGGTGTAGATGTCCGAATTGGCGGGCTTGTGGACGGCGACCTCGCCCAGGCGCTGCACGAAGGAGGCCTCCCGCAGGCGGGGATGGTTGTGGCCCAGGGGCGCGGTGGCGAAAAAAGTGTAGAAATCCAGGTACCTGCGGCCGTCCCTGGCATCCACGATCCAGGAGCCATGGGACTTTTCCAGATCCATGACCAGGTGGAAACCGTCCACCAGCATGTGGCGGCCGAGGGTGTCGAAGACGACATTCGGATCGATATGCGGACTGGTCATGGCAGACCCCGGAAATCAGTTCAGTGTATGGTTGGCACTGCAGCGGAGACCCGCATGATTCCCTGGATAGCGGTTCAGGAAGCGCCTCTGGACGCGATGGCTTTACGAAGTGTCATGGAGGACTCCCATGCCGGCGCCCTCGTTCTCTTCGAGGGCCGGGCCCGGGACCATCACGAAGGCCGACCCGTGCTGGAACTGGCCTACGAGGCCTACGTGCCCATGGCCGAGAAGGAACTGGGCCTCCTGCGGGAGAAGGCCATCGAGCGCTACGGCCTCACCCGCTGTGCCGTCCACCACCGCGTCGGCGTGGTGCCCCTCACCGAAGCCGCTGTTCTAGTCGCCACCAGCAGCGCCCACCGCGCCGGAAGCTTCCAGGCCGCCGCCTGGATCATGGACGAGATCAAACAGCACGTGCCCATCTGGAAGCGGGAGAAGTATCGCGACGGGTCGGAGAGCTGGGTGGAATGTACGCATCGGTTCCAGATGTAGGGGCAGGCTTCAGTCCTCAGTCTTCAGTCTCCACCTGCTTCAACTCGAAGACGATCTGCTCCTCGCTGCGTCCCTTCCTCGGCATCTCTGCCTCCTTGGCTGGGCTCCCCTTGGATGCCCTCCAAGGCCCGAAATTCACATAATCCCTGGTCTGGTTTTCGGGTTTTGGGTCAGATGGATCAGGCGCCCTTTTGCATGATCAGGCGGGCGGATTGAATGAGGAAGGCGCTGCGGCTCATGCCATGGGCTTGGGCGTAGCGGTCGATCCTCGCCAGGGCTGCCTTGGGTGCGGTGATGTTGATCCGGATCATGGGTTCTTCGATCGGAACCTCAACCAGGAAGGCCACCGCGCGTCGGTTGGCGGGATCCACCTCCAGGGCTTCTTCCAAGAGCATGGGATCTGCGAGGGCCTCCCCATCCTCGAGCAGCCCTTCAAGGTGGAATGGGAGGGCTTCCTGCGCCATGGCGCGGGCTTCATCAAGGGTGCTGCCGGCGGTGACGCACCCGGGAAAATCGGGGAAGGTCACGGTGTAATCGCTGTTGGCGTCTTTGTGGATGAAGGCGAGGTAATTTCGCATGGCTGCTACTCCTGCAGGCCTTTCAGGCCTGCTTGTTTGAGAATGCTGTTTTCGGTGCCTTTGGCCAGGTCCTTCTTGGGGTGAGGCACGGTGACTCGGCCTAGCTTCGAGGGATGCTTGTACTGGTGGTGAGAACCGCGAACAGCCACCAATGTCCAGCCGTCGGCCTCCAGAAGTTTGATCAGGGAATGGTTGTCTATATCAATAAAATACACACTTAATATACACCGTCAAGTTGCGGCACATTCGTGTCTGGGGGTCCCGCTCCGCTTTCAGATGTAGGACCGTCTCCAGTCTTCAGTCCTCAGTGCGCAAACCGTGCAGCGGTTTGCGTTAACGCGCGGGCGCAGCCCGCGCGCAGGGGAAGAATGATGGATTGATTTTCGTCAAAAATTCGCCATACTTGGATCCCCCTGGAGGTTCTGGTGCTGGCGATGTGGGTTCCCGAACTGCCGTTCCAGCTGGCCTGCGGGCGGGACGGGGGACTGCGGGACCGGCCCCTGGCCTTCCTGAATCCCGAGAGCCCCCGCTCGCCCACCCTCTGGTTCGTGAACCGCCTGGGCCGCGCCGCGGGGCTGGTCCCGGGCCTGCCCATGGACCAGGCCCTCCGGGCCGCGCCGGGCCTGCGGGTGCTGGATCCGGCCCCCCAGGTCTGGTGGGAGGCCCAGGGCAGCCTGGGGGACTTCCTCCAGCACTGGACGCCCCAGGGCCAGCTGATGCGCATGGGTGAGGCCCTGGTGGAGCTTCAGGGCACCCAGCGGCTCTTCGGGCCCCTGGTGGATACCGCCGAGCGCATGCGCCGGGAGCTGGGCGAGCATTACGGCTGGGCGAGCCATGGGGGCCTGTCCCTGAGCGCCACCGCGGCCCAGATCGCCGCCCACATCGAGAACAACCTGGAACGGGTGTCCGAGGGCGCCGAGGCCACCTTCCTCGCCCCCCAGCCACTGCGTCGCCTACCGGACCTGGCCCCGCGCCTGCACGAGCGCTTCCGTCGCCTGGGCCTGAGCTCCTTCGGCGACCTCCAGCCCGTGCCCCTGAGCGTGTTGGTGGAGCTGACGAATCCCAAGGCCGCTCTGGAACTGCGGGCTCGTGTCCGGGGCGAGGATCGCCCTCGGCTGCCCCTGCTCACGGAGCGTCCCGGCCATGCCCGCCACGGCTGGCGCCTTCAGCCCCCCCGCCTGCCCGAGGAGGTGGCCCTGGCCGCCCGCTGCCTGGACTGGCTCTGGTCCGATCCCCGCTACCCGCGCCGCCTGGTGCTGCGCTGGTGGGACGTGGACGGCGAACCCCACACCTGGCGCGCCACAACCGAGGACCTCACGGCCCCGCCCCTGGCCCTGGCCCGACGGCTCCAACAGGCCTTCCTGGCGGGCGCCACCCGGCGCCTCCTCGTGCGGGAGGTGGAGCTGCGCCTGGCCTGGGGCCTGGGCCGGGAGCGGGGCCTCTTCCAGGATCCGCTCAACGCGCGCCTGGACCGCCTCGAACCCACCCTCGCCCGCCTCCGCCGCCGCTTCCCGGACCAGGCCGTGTTGCCGGGGTGGGTGGGGCAGGGGGCGTGACCCCCATGTTCGCCCTCGGCATTTCCGATTTCAGCCTCGGTGAAGGCGTCTACCCGGCGGCGCAGCTGCTGCGGGTGGCCCGGGGGCTGGGCTACCGCGATCTGGTCTGCTGGGACCGGGGCATGGCGGGCTATCCGAAGCTGCGGGACACACTGGAGTGGATCCACAAATCCCGGGAACTCGAAGGCCTGCCGCCGGATCCTCAGTGGACGGGCTTCCGCCTGCACCTGGGCTGCCGCTTCACCTGGCGGGGCCACGGCTACGGGGCACTGCCCTTCAGCGATGGGGGCTACGCCGCCCTGAACCGCCTGCTCACAGCCCAGGCCCATGCGGACCACGACCCAGCCATCATCATCCCGGGCCTGGGCGAGGCCGAGCCACCGCAAGGCTGCGTGCTGCTGGCCGACGACCTGACGGGTCTCGACGCCCTGCTGCGGGAGGGGCTCTATGCCGCCCTGCTGGCCCATTCCCGCCGGGTCCAGGAAGCCCGGAAGGCCCTGGCAGCAGGGCTGGAAGTGGTGGCGCCCCAGGTGCTGCGCTTCCGCACCGCCGAGGGTCTGGAGATGCACCGGCTCAAGCGGGCCATCGCCCAGCAGGCCACGCTGATCCGCACCGAGGCCCTGTGGGATCCCGCCGAGGCCGCCGCGCCCCGGGCCGATTGGGAAGCGCGCTTTCCCTTCGCCGAACCCGCCGTGGAGAGGGCCACGGCCGCTGTGCTGGAGCGGATCTCGGGCTGGTCGATCCACTGGGGCGATTGGGTGCTGCCGGATCCCCTGGGGCGAGAGGGAGCCGACCTGGACGCGCTTCTGCGCGAGCGTGTGCGGGCGGGTGTGGAACGACGATTTCCGGTGGTCCGCGGCGACATCCTCGCCCGCATGGAGCAGGAGCTGGACCTGATCTCCTTCAAGAAATTCGCCCGCTACTTCCTGCTGGTGCAGGACATCGTACAGGCTCTGAAGCACAAGGGGCTTCCCACCAACATCTGCGGGCGCGGCAGCGGCGCGGCGTCGCTGGTGAGCTATGCCCTGGACCTGAGCAACGTGGATCCCGTGGCCACGAACCTCATGTTCGAGCGCTTCCTCACCCGTGAGCGCAAGGATCCGCCGGACATGGACATCGACTTCGCCTGGGACGAGCGCGATGACGTGATCCAGGCCGTCTTCGAACGCTACGGCCGCGCCCGCGTGGCCATGGTGTCCAACCACGCCTTCTTCAAGGCCAAGGGCGCCCTGCGGGCCGTGGCCCAAGCCCACGGACGGCCCGACAGCGAGCTGAAACAGCTGGCCCACTTCGTGCGTGGCTGGGAAGGGGGCCTGATGCGCGCCTCGGAGAACCCCGCCTGGGACGTGATCCTGCGCCAGGCCGCGGCCCTGAAGGGCCACTTCCACCAGTTCTCCGTGCATCCCGGCGGCACCATCGTCACGCCCGGGCCCTTGTGGGAGCACGCGGCCTTCCAGCCCGCGCCCGCCAAGGAGAACGTGTCCACCACCACCTGGGACAAGGACGGGGTGGAGAACTACGGCCTGGTGAAGATCGACCTCCTGGGCAACCGCAGCCTGGCCGTCATCCGCGATGCCTACGAGGTGCTGGGGGACCGCGTGCCCAAGGATCCCGGCACCCATTCCCGCGAGGATCCTGACACCCAGGCCCTGCTGGCCCGCGGCGACAGCATCGGTGTCTTCTACGTGGAGAGCCCCGCCACCCGCCAGCTCCAGCAGCGGGTGAGGAAGGGCGACTTCGAAACCCTGGTGATCCACAGCAGCCTCATCCGCCCGGCGGCCTACCGCTGGGTGGACCGCTATGTGAAACGCAGCCGGGGCGAAGAGGTCTGGGAGCCCAGCGATCCGGTCTTCCGGCAACTGCTGTCCGAAAGCTTCGGCGTGCTGGTCTACCAGGAGGACGTCATCAAAGTCTGCGTGGAGCTGGCGGGCTGGAGCCACTTTGAATCCGACCAGCTCCGCAAACTGCTGGGCAAGCCCGACTGTGAGGAGAAGCTGCCCTTCTTCGAGGCGCGGTTCCGGCGGGGCTGCGCCGGGCGCGGCGTGCGCCCGGCCACCGTGGACGAGTCCTGGGACATGATCCGCACCTTCCAGGGCTACTCCTTCTGCAAGCCGCATTCGGCCAGCTACGCCCAGGTGAGCTTCGAAAGCGCCTGGATCAAGACCCACCATCCGGCCGTGTTCTTCGCGTCGGTCATCACCAACCAGGGTGGCTACTACCCCGCCATCGCCTACCTGGGCGACGCGCGGCGCCACCGTCTGGTGGTGCGCGGGCCCGATGCGAACCGCTCCGCCTGGCCTTTCAGGGCCGAGGGCGAGCAGGCCCTGCGCGTGGGCCTCATGCAGGTCCATGGCGCCATCGAGAAGGAGGTCCGCGAGTTGCTGGCGGAGCGCGAGGCGCGTGGTCCCTTCGAGCACCTGGACGATCTGCTGGGCCGCGTGAAGCTCTCCATCACCACCGCCGAGGCGCTGTGCGCCGCCGGGGCCTTCGATCTCTGGGCCTTGGATGGGGATCGCACGCGCTTGATGTGGGCACGGCTCGGTGGCGTGCCCCCGGGCGTGCGCCCGCGCCCCGCGGACCTCTTCGATCGCGCCGACCTGGAGATGGAGACCATGGGGCTGACGCTGGACCTGCATCCCGCCGCCCTGGCCCAGGTACGGAAGGGCGGCGGTCCCGATCGCGCCGCCGAGGTCGCAAAACCCAACCGCCAATTGCGCTTCTGGGCCCTGGTCGTGGCGGACAAGGAAGTGGCCACGGAAAAGGGCGAACACATGCAGTTCATCACCTTCGAGGACGAGACCGGCCTCTGCGAAGCCGTGGCCTTCCCTGACGCCCTCCGCCGCCGCCAGCGCCCCTTCCGGGTCGGCGACGTGGTGCCCGTCCGGGGCCGTTCAACTCAGCAGGATGGATTGGCGGTGCTGGAGGTGGGCTGAGGTCGGCCCTCCCTCACGGAAACCGTGGCCGGGCTCGATTCCCGATGGGTGAGGTAGAGCCGGAGGTCGAATTCCAGCTGGAAGTAGTCTGGGGCCATGTGGGTACAGAGCTGGTAGAAAGCCTTGTCGTGCTCGCTTTCCTTCAGGTGGGCCAGTTCGTGCACCAGGATCATCTTCAGAAAGGCGGCGGGGGCCTCCCGGAACACCGAGGCCACGCGGATCTCCCGGCTGGCCTTGAGCCGGCGGCCCTGCACCCGCGATACCTTCGTGTGGGTGCCCAGGGCATGGCTCAGCACCTGGAGCTTGCTGTCGTACAGAACCTTGTTGAGGGGGGCTGTGTTCCGCATGAAGCGGTCCTTCAGCTCCAGGGCGGCCAGGTACAGGGCCTTGTCGTTGCGCACCTCGTGGGCCTCCCCGTAACGGCCGGCGAGATACGGCCCCAGCTGGCCCTGGGCCAGGAGTTCCTGCACCTGGGCCAGTACAGCTGGGCTGTAGCCCTCCAGATAGGGCAGGGGCGGGGCGGAGCTCATGGGGCTTTCAGCATCCGGATGCCCTCCGCCTCGAGGGTGATGCGCCGTTGCTTGTAGAGGGCGCCGAGGGTCTGCTTGAACACCTTCTTGCTGATGCCGAACAGGGCGTAGATCTGTTCGGGGGCGCTCTTGTCGGTCACGGCCAGGAAGCCCCCGTGGCGTGTCAGGGTGTCGAGCAGGGCCTGGGCCACGGCATCAACCTTGGCGTAGCCCGGCGCGCTCAACGAAAGGCTCAGCTTGAGGTCGGCGCGCGGGGCCTTGACGTAGCCCTCCCGGGTTTCGCCCCGGTTGACGGAGCTGAACAGATCGCTGACGTGGACCATGCCCCAGTAGCGGTGGTTGACGATGACGCGGACCCCCAGATCCGTGCGCTCCTCGATGACCAGGGAGACCTTCTCCCCTTCCCGGAAGCCCTCGGCTGCGTCCACCAGGAAGTCCGATAGGCGGGTGGAGGCGGCCAGGTGGCCCGCCTCGTCCGAGAAGAGGAACACCAGCACCTTGTTCCCCGGTTTCACCAGGCGCCGCTGCTCGTGCCGCACTTCCTTCCAGGGCATAAACAGGTCCTTGGGGAGGCCCCAGTTCAGGTAGGCCCCGGCGGGATTCACGGAAACCACCTTCAGGAAAGCCACCTCGCCCCCCAGGGCCAGGGGCCGGCGTAGGCTGGCCACGAGGCGCCCTTCGTCCTCCCGGTAGGCAAAGACCTGCAGGACCTGGCCAGGTTCCAGGCCCTCGGGCACCTGGGGCAGCAGGATCGGCCCCTCGGGCCCACCGTCCAGGACGGCGCCTTCCGGTCCCAGGCGCAGGACCTTCAGGTCGTTCAAGGTGCCGAGGATGGGCGTCATGGGATCCAAGGGGAATGGGCTATACAGGCCGGATGGACACGAGCACAAGGGGGGTGGTCCCTTGGGCCGCGCGCAGGTCGAGCTTGGCACTGGGCTTCTCGGGCTCCCCGGGGTTCCCGAACCAGAGACATTCCCGGTGCTCGAGCTGAAGCCCCAGGGGGTCCACCCGGACGGCTCCCCAGGGTGCGAAGAGCAGGGTGGTGGAGGCCAGGCTGATGGTGGTGGCCTCCCGCCCCAGGGTGAGCCACTCGAGGGTGGCCTGGACCCGGCGGGGGTCGTGGATGAGCCCGAAATCCGTGCAGGGCCCCTGGATCAGCGTGGCGTCCACGGCGTCATCCCCGGCAAAGGTCACCACCTGTCCCGGATGTTTCAGCCGCTGGCGGGCCTTGCTGCCGATGGTCAGCAGCAGCCCCGCGCCCTCCAGCAGGAGCAGCGAACGCGCCTGGCCCGGGAAGCGCGAGAAGGGTCCCGAAGCTTCCACCCGCGCCGAACTCACCCGCCACAGGAAGGGCTCCGCAAGGCCCGCGCCCGCGGGCGCGATGGCGATCTCGGTGGTGCTGCCGCCCCCATCCTTCCAAGGCATGAGGCGGTAATCGGAGGGTCGGAGATGCAGCATGGGGAAAGCTTCGCACGGCGCGGCGGGGGATGGTGGCACCGCTCAGGCAAGCGCCGCTGCGGAAGCCCAGCAGACCCTAGGGGGTCGCCGGGGGGCCCACCGGCGGCTTGGGCGGGGGCAGGATCATCTCCCCCGTGTTGCGCATCAGGTAGGTGTAGACCATGCCGGGCACCAGCTTGCCGTAGACGGCCTGGCCGTGGATGGCCTTCACGCCGGCCTGCTTGGCCAGGGTCTCGCTGTTGGCCACTTCCCACAGCCTCGACCAGAGGTCCTTTTCGAAGGGGCTGCTGCCCGCCCGGCTCATGTAGAGGGCAGGGGGGACGCCATTCCGGTCCAGGTCGTAGCCGTCATCGGGCTTCACGCTGTTGGTGAAGACGCGCCGGAAGAGCATCAGGGCCTTGCCCCGCAAGGGATCGCTCTCCTCCACGAAGTGGTCCTCGAACTTGATGACCAGCGTATCCAGGTAGATCTCATCGCCCTTGATCTCGAAGGTCCGCTGGGCGCCCAGCACCCCGCCCTGGGGATCCAGCTCCGTGAACCGCAGCTTGTTGACGGTCTCGCCCGTCGCATCCTTGGCCTGGAAGAGCACCTCCAACTGGGCGCGGCGCTCGGTGTATTCCAGCATTTTCAGGTAGGTCTTGAGCTTGATGGCCTCCGTTTCCAGCTTGGCCACCTTGGCCTCCAGTTGCCGCCGGGGGGCCAGCACCAGCTGGTCCACCAGGTAGATGCTCCCCGCCGCCACCCCCACGAATAGCACCGTCCCGAACAGGAACCGGACCGGGATGGGCCGCCTGGGGAGCTTGGGGGGCTTGGCTGGGGCCTGGTCGCTCATGGGAACCTCCTAGCGCGGAAGTCTGCTCCTCTAAAGCATACGCCCGCGCCCAAACGGCGGCCCCGGCCCGACCGCCTGCCTCAGGGCGCGAGGCAGACACGCAAGAGGTCAGGCGCCTGCGCTTGGGACCTCGCTCATGAGGGCCAGGTGGTTCCCGTCCGGGTCCGCAAACTCCGCCAGCCACAGCTCGGATTGGGGGGTTCGATGGACGAGGTGCGGATCGGCCTGGAAGCTCACGCCCCGGGCCTTGAAGGACGAGAAGACGCCCTGGATGTCCTCGACCTTGAAGTAGACGGCGGAGCCTGAACCGCAAGGGCGTCACCCTCACCCTCCGTTGGGAGAAGCTGCGGGTGCCCATTCCCCTGGAGGTGGACACCAAGCAGATGGTTGTCCTCAGCCTGCGGGACCAGCTGTGCGGCCTGCCGCGCTTCTTCCCCGAGGGCTGGAACGCGGCCGCAGGCTTGGTGTGTGCGCAACGACGTGAACCTGGATGAGGCCCAGGCCTGGGTGGACCGCTCCCTCGCCATGCGGGAGACCTACGGCGGCCTGCGCATCGAGGCGGCCCTAGTCGCCGAAATGAAATGGAAGGATCCACCAGTGAGGAACGGTGAGGGCCGGTGAGAAAGCGGCCTTCTTGTTCACCGTTCCTCACAGGTAGAAAGCAGTTCTGCCCTGTAGCCGTGGCCATCCATGGCTTCACTTGTCTTAATCTCTGCGGCACGGCGCGAACGCCGGTTTACAATGCTCCGCCCCATCCGATCCTGAGTGCTTCCTCAGCCATGGACCAGGGTGCCCTGGCGGTGCCGCGGGAACTTCAGGTAGGGGATGATGACGTCGTTCTTGGAGGCGTCCGTTCCGTCGTAGGTCACGGATACCATCGGTACTCCTGTGATCCGCTCGATCTGGGGGCCAAGGGCCTCGGTGACTAGGCCGGGGCAGCAGAAGGCCGGGCTCGCATGGACGAAGAGGGCCAGATCGGGATGCGCCTCGAGCACATGGAAGATGTTCAGGAGATTGTCCAGGGTTTCGCCGGTGTGGTAGGCGCTGACGTTGAACTTCCTCAGGATCTCTTCTGCCTCGAGGCCCTGCCTTTCCTCTGGCGGCGGGCCCAGGAGCCGTCCGAACTCTTCGGTGTACTTCTTCTCCATCAGCTGGATGGTCGTCAGGATAGAACCTGACGCCAGGACCCTGAGGTACTTCCCTTCGCGCATCCACTTGCGGAAGTACAGGCCGGCGATGGTCTTGATGTACTCGTTGTAGGGCGTGGTGATCACTTCGCCGCCGTTCTCCTCGATGGTGCGGACGAGGTTCTGGTTCAGGGTTTCGTTGTCGCGGGCATACAGGTCGCCGAAGATGGCGACCTTGGGCCGGGGCCTGGCCTGCTTGGGGATCTCCGCGAACCGGTCGACCACGCGCTTGACGACGTCGATCTTGGGCAGGTCGTGCAGGAAGGCGTACTCGAACAGGATCAGTCCCTCCTCCATGACCCGATCGGTCATGCCCGGCACGACTTCGTAGGGCCTGATCTTGCACGCCAGACTGCGCAGCATGCCGCCGAACATGTGGCAGAAATAGCCGTTGAGCGCGGCCCGGAGGGAGATGTCGATCAGCGTGAGATCGCCGGAATAGACCCGGGCCTTCTCGAAACCGCACCCGTAGTTGGCCACCGCGCTCTGGATCGCCTGGGGGTACATGCCGATGTGGCACGCGATGGTCGATCCCGGAACCCACAGCAAGGTCTTTTCCGGGTCCAGGTTCCAGCGGCGCACATGGTCGACGAAGGTCTGCGCGATGATGTTCAGCGGGATGCACTGGCCCGCATTGCGCGCCAGCGACCGGGTGACGGTATCGCCATCTTCGCGCATGAGCCGTGCGTCGATTCCCGTATTCGCCAGGTTGGCGACGAGCAGCTGGCAGGTCAAGCGATCCCAGCAGGGGAACAGGAGGACCCTGCCCTCGAGGTCCCAGGCCAGGGGGGACACCACCGGTTGGGTAGGAGGGGCGACCTCTGGGGAAGCTCCGGCGGCCCATTGGTGGTTGCGAAAGGAGCGCACTGCCGCCTCGATCCGGGTCTCATAGCCCACCGCAGATTCATGATCGTCCAGCTGCAGCACGAGGTAGGGCTTGTGGTGCCCCTCGCAGATCCGCTTGAAGTAGTCGAGGATGCAGGAATCGGGGGCGCACTTAAAGGAAGTGACGAACACCGGATACAGCCCGGGCGTCCCGGCCACCACTTGGGTCGCTTCCAGGACCTTGGCGGCGTAATGCCAGTGCAGGGCCTTCAGAAGGTCGGCGATGGGTTCGATGTCCTTCTCTTCATAGGTGAGCATGTCCTGGAAGAAGGCCTTCACGCCGAGGGCCGCGAAAATATCCGGGATCCCCTTGTTCATGGCGGGGGAGAGCACGACGTAGGGTCGGCCGATCAGCACCACGACCGGGTCTTCGACACCCGCAGTCTCCTTGGCGAAGACCTTCTTCAGGTCGTTGCGCCAGGCGGCATGCACCTCGAGGGCCTTGCCATAGGCCGCGGAGACCTCCGAGAATCCCAGATCCTCCCCGAGGACTGGTTTGAGGGCCAACAACAGGTTGAGCCGCGTCTGTAGCGTCGTCAGGCTGTGGGCGATCACGGGCATCACACATTTCTTCCGGAGTTCGCCGTTTCCCAGGCCCGCGATGAGGGTCACGGCGTACTGGGAGTAGTAGCAGTACTGGCGGCGCAGGTCCCCCTGCCGCTCGGGGGATTCGAGGTTCAGGGGCACGAATAGGTGGTCGGTCTTCCGGCCCAGTTCCTTGGCCTGGGCATGCAGGACGGCCATGGGGGCGCAGAACTCGGCCCGTTCGGCCTTCTTGCCCGCAGCGATGAGTTCCTTGCGCCCGGGGACGGTCAGGGTGCGCACACCGAGCTCTGCAAAGAACATCTGCCAGATGTCGGCGTCTTCAAAGAACTGCAGGCCGGACAGAATGCCCATGGTGATGTGCCCGCGTTCGGCGGCGAGGTCCGTGGGCCGGAGGACCTTGCGCCGGGCCTTCAAGAGATCGAATCCGGACGTGTTCTTCGAGACGAAGTGGTCGACGCCATAGTCCCGGCCGCAGAGGAACCCATAGGCCGCCTTCTCTCCGGACACGTCCGCCACCAGGAGCCGGCAGGTGTTAGCGCACAGGTCGCAGGTTTCCTGGGTGAGCGGAATGCGGGTCTGGAAGAGCCCAAGTCCCTTGAACTGCGAATCTTTGGGTGCCTCCTCGGCGAGCATCAGCGCCACCCCCAGCGCCCCGGTCAGGTGGCAGTACCGGGACACCCGGATGGGTTTGTCGAGTTTCTGGGCGAAGGCCGCAACCAGGGCCCGGTTCTTGGCGGTCGCACCCTGGAAGCAGATGTGCTGGCCAATGTTTCCCTCCTGCGCCACCTTCCGCAAGTAGTTCTCCCGGACCGAATGCAGGACCGCCGCCAGGGTTTCGGGCACGCTGTAGCCGCTGGCGATCAGGTGGTTGATGTCCCGCTGCATGAAGACCGTGCAGCGGTCGCTGGACCTGGGGGAGCGCACGGACCCCACCTTCCCTGAAATGTCAGCCAGGGGCGTGTGGAGCCGCCTCGCCTGTTCCTCGATGAAGGTGCCGGTGCCGGCGGCGCAGACGGTATTCATGACCGCGGAAGTCACCATGCCATTCTTGAGGGTCGTGAACTTGGCGTCCTGGCCGCCGATCTCGATGATCGTATCGACCTCCGGGTCCAGGTCGAAGGCGGCCCGGGCATGGGCAGAGATCTCATCGATCACCAGGTCCGCACCGATGATGGCGGCGATGAACTTGCGGCCAGCCCCTGTCGTGCCCACGCCGGTGAAGGCAAGATCCAGTGCCAGTTTATCGCCCCAGCTCTGGATGGCCTCGAAGATGGCCTGCGTGGCGATGAGCGGCCGACCGGTGGTCCGCGTGTAGAATCCGGCCACCACCTCGCGGGACTCATCCAGAAGCACCGCCTTGGTGCTGGTGGAGCCGATATCGAGCCCCAGGAACATCCGGCTCCTGGTCCCGAGGGGAACCTCGCGATAGATGTCCACTTCGACCGGTACGGCCTCCTGGACCACGCTGGGTTCGAACAGGAGGCGCTCGACCCCCCGGAAATCGGGATAGTCCGGAAGCTCGTGATCGATCGGAGCATGGGCGTAGGAGCGCCCGCCGTTCTTCTCCAGGAGGAACTCCTCGGGGCGCTCGAGGTCAAGCGGTTCCAGGCCCGGAGTGGCCTCATCGGCAGCGCCCATGAGCTTGGCGTGCAGGAGCAGGGCGGCGCCATAGGCACCGTAGAGGTGCGCCCAGGGATCCACCACCAGATCACTGCCAATCAAGGCCGTGAGGTGCCGCACCACGGCGACGTTCTGGGCGACACCACCGGTAAGCACGATGGGCGTGGGCACGGCGTCGCCGGAAAAGAGCGCATCTACCACTGTGGTCGCCAAGCCCTGGCAGAGCCCGTCGCAGATAGACTCCCTGGAATAGCCCTGCTGCTGGGCGTGAGTCACATCCGTCTTGGCAAACACGGCACAGCGCGAGGCGATCTTGGGCGGTGGCCGGTCCGAGCGCTCGGCGGCCGCACCAAGGGCCGCACTGCCATGAAGGCCGAGGTTCTCGGCCTGTTCGTCCAGGAAACTCCCTGTGCCCGCGGCACAGGAGCTGTTGCCATGGGCGTTGTTGTATTCGTGGTTCTCGTCGAAAGTGATGAGCCCGAAGCGCTCGCCGCCGATGTTGAGGATGGCGCCCAGGTCTGGATGAAGCTGCTTGGCGGCGGCCATGATCGCCAGCCGGTCATCGAAGCGGCCGCTCGATCGGATGCGGGCCGGCGTGGAGGCTGTGGTGGCGATCCACCCGATCCGGGGCAAGTCCAAGTCCGCCAGCATGCCGACGACGCACTCGGCGATGTTGCCGTGGTGGGAACCATAGCCGCGATGAAGCACCTGACGGTCCTGGTCCAAGACCACCAGGGAGGTCGAAACCGACCCGATGTCGAGGGCGAGGATAAACTTCCCCAGGGTCATGAGAATCACCCGTAACGACGACTTCCAGGTCAAGAATAGGTTCCCAGCCTCGGCCCGCTCGGATTTTCCTTTCGACGGGAAGAAGGAGGTGCTCTCGCCGACCTCGCCAGTGAATCAGCCCTTGAATCCGATCCGGCTTGCTACGATCTCTGCATGAATCCCGGGAAACCATGATCCGGCGCCGGCAGTTGGCTCCCTCCGTGTTGACGGCGCTGCTGCTGGCGTCGGCCTGCACCCGCGCCCCGCGCCCGGTGCCGGAGCACCCACCCTCGAAAACACCCCAGGCCAAAGCCCTTCCGCGCCTGGGCTACACGCTGCAGGCGGGGGCCTTCTCGAAGGCGGAGAACGCGGAGCGATTCTCAGAATCCCTTCAAGCCCAAGGTCTGGAGGCTACCTACTATGCCTCGGGTGACGGATTCTACCGGGTTCGCTTCGGGGATTTCGCCACCAAGGAGAAAGCCCGGGTGCGGGGAGGGGCCCTGAAGACGGCAGGAGTCATCGAAGCCTTCTGGGTCGTGGCGCCTGACGGGTCGGCTCCGGGAGCATTGGGTCGGTCCCAGTTCCATCCCTCGGACGAACGGGGCCTGCGGGCCAGCCTGGTGGATACAGCCAAGGGCTATCTGGGCGTTCCTTACCTCTTCGGAGGGACCACGGAGCGGGGTTTCGATTGCAGCGGACTCACAGGGGCCGTTTACCGATTGAGCGGGTTGCGGCTACCTCGCTCCTCCCAGGCCCAGTTCGAGGCGGGCAGCCCTGTGGGTCTGGACGCGGCCAGGGCAGGGGACCTCCTCTTCTTTTCCACTAAAGGAGGAGGCCACGTGAGCCATGTGGGGCTGTACCTGGGACAGGGGACCTTCATCCACGCCCCCCGGTCCGGCCAGAGCATCCGCCAGGACGATCTAACCGAGCCTTACTACAAGAGGACCTTTGTGGGGGCCCGCAGCTACCTCTGATCCAGGGCTTCCCTGCTGCTTTGAGAATTGACGAGCCGTGAATTGAGACTCATATTCGAATTTCGGTTCCAGCCTCCATGGGATCCTGGTGAGGAGGTGTTCGCATGGCCACCTATTCCTATGGCGGATGCATCGAGCAGGCCTATCGGGTCAACTGGAAGATCAAGGATGTACTGGGGACGGTGGACTTTGATCTAAGTCGCCCCTGGCTTCCCGCGGACCTCTCAGGCAGTGCTGGCATCTTCTGCCTGAATCCCGAGGAGAAGCGGAAGCTGACCCATGTGGAGATGGGGGCCTATGCCCATCTATTTGGTTTCCTGGAAACCTTCATCGCCCCCTTGATGGTGGACCTGGCCCTGGATTCTGAAGGGGAGGATCGGCAGGCCTTCGAGGCCCTCACGAACTTCGCATCGGAAGAAGTCAAGCACATGCACCTCTTCCGGGAAGTCAGTCGGCGGGTGGACGGAAGACTCGGATTTCCGCTGAAGCTCATCGATGGACAAAGCGAGGTCGCGCGGGCCGTGCTGAGCAAGAACAAAGGCGCCGTTTTGCTGCTGACGTCAGCCATCGAGTGGTTCACCCAGCACCACTACATCAGTTCCATGAACCACTCCGATGAACTTGATCCCTTGACCCGGGAGATCTTCCGCTGCCATTGGATGGAGGAGGCCCAGCATGCGCGGCTGGACCATCTCGAGGCCCTGCGGCTCTTCAAGGACATGACGACCATTGAAAGAGAAGAAACCTTTGAAGATCTGGTCTGGCTGCTGGCCACCCTCGACGGTCTGCTAGAGCAGCAGGCCATCCTGGACTGCATGAACCTGGGGAGGTACCTGGGGCGCACCTTCACGGAACAGGAACGCAGCGAGGTCTTGGAGAGTCTGCTGAAGGCGAAGCGCCATTGCTTCATCGAAAGCGGTGTCACCCATCCCAATTTCCTGGAGCTCTTCCTATCGGTGACAACCTCATCCCAGCAGATGAGAGTCCAGGGGGCCGTGGGCCTCCTGCTGCAGAAGCGTCCCATCCAATGGAACCCTTCCGATTGACTCGATTCCCCGGGACCGGGGCCATTTATTTGTAATTCCCATCTTTTATTTTGAAGATTAGGGGCAGAAAGATCCTACACTGGCAATTGCCCGTCTGTTGTGCGGGCAGAAAAAAGCGCTGCTGCCTCGCCTGGAAGGGACATCGCATTCATATCCAGGACGAAGAAAGCAGGAAGTCATCATGGCTCAAGGTACTGTCAAGTGGTTCAACGCCGAAAAGGGTTTCGGATTCATCACCCCCGATGAGGGTGGTGCCGATCTTTTCGTTCATCATTCCGCGATCGAGACCACGGGTTTCCGGACCCTGGACGAGAATCAGCGCGTCAGCTTCAACGTGGGACAGGGCCAGAAGGGCCCCCAGGCGACCAACGTCACCAAGATCTAGTCCCTTACCGTTCAACTTCGAACTGGCCTCCTTCGGGAGGCCAGTTTGATTAATGCTGTCCGGGGGTTCCCCCCGGACCCCCGCGCCCCGGTCCGGCAAAGCCGAGCCGGGGCTTTTGGCATCCCTTTGGCGGTAGTCCTTTCGTCCCGGTCGCTGACTGGGCGAGAGGTGCCCAATGGATCCTGGATACTATGTCGCTGCCGGCAGCTTGAAGGCCCGAGCCTTCCAGATGGATGTGGTGTCGAACAACCTGGCAAATGCGTCCACGGTGGGCTACAAGCCTGACCAGCCCTTCTTTGCCGTGTTCAACAAGGCCGCAGGCAGCGGCCGGCAGCTTCCCCTTAGTGGCTACCTGAACGATGGCGTGGTGTTCGCGGAGACCGGTGTGGTCACCGAGCAGGGATCTCTGAAGGCCACGGGCCGGTCTCTGGATCTGGCCATCCAAGGCAACGCCTTCCTGTCCGTCCAGACCGCAGGCGGCAACCGCGTCACCCGGGATGGCCGACTTCAGATGGGGTTGGACGGGCAGCTGGAGGCCATGGATGGCAGTCCAGTACTCGGCAAAAACGGCCAACCCATCAAGGTGGACCCCAAGAACGGAAACATTTCCATCACTGCCGATGGCACCGTCCAGCAGCAGGACCAGACTCTGGGCCAGCTGGACTTGAAGGCCTATGAGCAGCCAGGCTCCCTGAAGCGCATGGGCGCCCTGCGATTCGATCCCACGGGCGCGACCGATGCCCCCGTGAAGGCCACCGTCGCCCAGGGCCATCTGGAGGAGAGTGCGGTGGATTCGGCCTCGACCATGATCGAGATGATCCGCCTGAACAGGCTTTACGAGATGAGCATGAAAGTGGCCTCCACCCTGACTAATGATCTCGATGAACGGTCCATCAGCACCGTTGCGGGAACCAGTTGATCCGCAAGTCCTTGGTTCATTTTTCAGTCTTAAGTCTTCAGTGAATCAACTCGGAGGTTTCTATGATGCGAGCATTGTGGTCAGCGGCGGCGGGCATGAATGTCCAGCAGTTGAACATGGATACGATTTCCAACAACCTGGCGAACGTGAATACCACGGGCTACAAGGCGGCCCGGGCACAGTTCCAGGATCTGCTCTACCAGACGGTGAACCTGGCGGGAACGAGTTCCAGCAGCACCACGACGATCCCCTCGGGCATCCAGTTTGGCCATGGCGCCCGGCTTCAGGCCCTCCAGCACCAGTACAGCACGGGCAACCTGAACCAGACGGGCAACCAGTTCGACATGGCCATCCAGGGTGATGGTTTCTTCAAGGTCACACAGGCGGATGGCACCTTGGCCTACACCCGGGACGGCGGCTTCACCACGGACCAGAACGGCGCCCTGGTCACCCCGGCGGGTGCCCTTCTGGACCCCAATATCACGATCCCCCAGGACACGCTGAGTGTGACCATCGCGCAAGACGGCACGGTGAGCGTCACTCAGTCGGGGCAGAACCAGCCCACCACCGTGGGCCAGATCACCCTGTCCCACTTCGTCAATCCCACGGGTCTGAATCAGCTGGGCAACAATCTGCTGCAGCCCACCCTGGCCAGCGGTGATGCCATCGACGGCGTACCTGGGACGAACGGTCTGGGCACCATCGCCCAGGGTTCTCTCGAAGTCTCCAATGTGGATGTGGCCACTGAGATGGTGAACATGATCATTGGCCAGCGGGCTTATGAGGCGAATTCCAAGACCATCCAGACCGTGGACACCATGCTCAGTCTCGTGAACAACCTCAAGCGTTCATAGCATGCGCACCCTCGCGCTGCTGCTTCTTGTTCCAGCGATGCTCGTCGCCCAAGCGCCGGCATCTCAGGTCGAACGCATGCCAGACGCCCCTCCCGTGCTCCTCGAACATGGGGTTGAGAAGCCAGGCGGAGAGCGCCTCATCGAGGCGGCCCAGGCGCCGGGCTTTGCCGCCGAGCGCATGGCCGACGTGGCCCTGGCCTTCGCCAAGGACGAGGCTTCAAAACTGGGTGGTGAGTACACCTTCAAATTGACCCAGCCGCCGAGGGTGCCCCGGACGCTTCCGGGCGTCCTCAGCTTCGAGGCCTCCCACTTGAGCAAGCGGGAGCCCTTGGGCCATTTCTTCGTGGTGATGACCATCAAGGTGAATGGCGAAAGCGTGGGGATGACTCGCGTGGACGTGGATGGCAACTGGGTGGGCACGGTGTTTCGCGCCAAGGCCGGCCTGGTCCGCCAGACCGAATTGACCGCCGATAGGGTGGACCCCTGTCCCTTCACGGGGGTGCCGCCGCCGGGATTCCTGACCGCCATACCCGAAGGTCAGCGGCTCATGCGCTCCGTGGCTTCGGGGAAGATCCTGACCCGTGGGGATTTGGAGGCCATCCCCCTGGTGCAGTCGGGCGATAAGGTTCGCCTGACGATGACCCGGGAGGCGCTGACCATCAGCCTTGACACCACTGCCCTTAATCGGGCGGGTCTGGGGGACAGGGTACGCCTGGAGATCCAAGGCGGCCGGAAGCCCCTCATGGCCATTGTGACGGGACCCGGCGAGGCACGCCTCCAGTAGCGTTTCTTCCCTTGGCCGAATGGGGATTCGACCGTATTCTGGACCCTTGCGCAAGGAGGAGCCCATGGCTCATGAGGGTCACGAACACGGACCGGACTGCAACCACGATAAGGATGATTCCTTCGAAATCGAAGTCGTCGAACTTGAGGACGAGAACGGCGAGAAGGAGGAATTCGCGATCCTGGAAGAGCTCGAGTTCGAGGGGCGCAACTTTGCCATCCTGGCACCCCTGGCTGAACTGCAGGCCCAGGAAGAGGGCACTGCGGATCCGGAGGAGGGCCTGAGCCTGGAGATCTTCGAGGTCAAGGACGATATGTTCACACCCTTGGAGGATGAAGCGCTGGCCGAGCGGCTCATGAAGCACCTCGATGAGCAGGAAGCCAAGCTCAAGGCTGAGGAAGAGAAGGACTAACCCGCCTTTCGCGCGACGAAGGCCCCCGTCCTGGGGGCCTTCGTCGTTTTTGCCACCCCGTCGTTACAGTGTGTTGACATAGGAATGACGGGGCTTCTGGGAGAATGGGAAGGGGAGCCCTCCCATGAAACACCAGAAGGTCATCGCCCTCGTGGCCCACGACAACCGCAAACGGGATCTCATCGAGTGGGTCTCCTGGAACCACGCCATCCTGGCCGAGCACAAGCTCGTCTGCACCGGCACCACCGGGCGGCTGGTGGAAGAGGCACTGGCCAGCAAGGCAGAGGAGGCGGAGGACACCCCGCCCACGCCTCCCATCCGAAAGCTCAAGTCCGGGCCCCTGGGTGGGGACCAGCAGCTGGGGGCGCTGATTGCCGAAGGCAAGATCGACGTGGTGATCTTCTTCTGGGATCCCATGCAGCCGCATCCCCACGATGTGGATGTGAAGGCCCTCCTGCGCATCGCAGTGGTCTACAACATCCCCATCGCCTGCACCCGAAGCACCGCGGACTTCCTGATCTCTTCCCCGCTCATGACGCGACCCTACGAACCTGCCCCCACCGATTACACGGCCTACATAAGCCGGAAGATAGAGGGAGCAGAATAGACCTCGTTGGGGAGTCCTCTGCTCGCGGTCAGCCGGGAATATCAGTCTCAGAGGCTGAATCGACTGAACATCAATCGTAAACTAGGACCATGCTGTCCGACCCCGTCCGTTTTGATGGCCGAGTCCTTTTCCTCACGGAGGATCCGGACCGGATCAGCCGCCAATGTGCGGGCGAAGATCTGGACCCAGCCGAAACCGGTCCCCTGCGGGACCAGATCAGCACGGATGAAATCACGCCCGCCTTTATCTGCTACCACTTTGATGAGAAGCTGGGCGACTTCCCCTACCTTGGCTTGAAGTGTGGCGAGGCCTTCCCTGTGAAGGAAGGTTCTGTCCGTAAAGGGGGCTTCTCGATCAGCGTGGCGGGCAGGCGCCGCGGCAAGGGCAGCAGCCGCGAGGCCAGTCCCTACGCGGAACTGTGCGCCGGCATCCGGCTGGTCATCGCCGAGAGTTTCGAACGCATCTACCGGCAGAACTGCCAGAACCTGGGACTGCTCACCAGCTCGGACTTCGGCCTGATCCCGCGGATCCGGCGCGGCGAGGCCATCCCGCTGGCCGAATTCACCGCGGGACTCGATTCGATCACGGCTGAGATCGTGCGCCGCGGGGGACTCTTCGCCTACAACGCCGCGCGCCTAAGAGGCGAAGTGGTGCCGCCCCAGCCGGTCCATCTGCCCCATCCCATGACCTATGGCGAGATACTATTGGCGCGGCATGTGGTGGTGGAGGCCTCTTCGGGGAGGACAGGCCTCCCTGTGGTTAGACCCGGGGACGGGCTGTTCGTGAAGGCCGATTGGCGTTTCAGCCACGAATACGTGACACCCATGGCCGCGAGCTTCCTGGAGAAGGCGCTGGGCCCTGATGCCGTTCTGCGCGATCCCGCAAGCATCCTGGCCTTCCGGGACCACCTTACTTTTCTCCACCACAGCATACAGGCCGAGCACCGGGCCATGGGCCTGCTGGCAGTGGCCGAGGCCCTGAAACCTGCGCAGGAAGCCTTCTGCCAGAAACATGGGATCCGGCTCCACGGCGAGCTGAGAGATGGCAGCGGCAGTGAAGGCATCTGCCATGCGCTCATGGCCGAGCGCTATGCCCTGCCGGGCCAAGTGGTTGTGGGCACGGATTCGCACACGCCCCATGCCGGAGCCCTGGGTTGCCTGGCATTCGGGGTGGGGACCACGGACATCGCCTGCGCCTGGGTCACGGGCGATGTACGCGTGACCGTGCCACCCACCCTGAGGGTGCATCTGAGAGGGCGGATGCGGGCCGGGGTTTCCGCCAAGGACCTCATCCTGCATCTGCTGGCCCAGCCCCTGATCCGCGAGGGTGGCGCCATCGGCCATGTCATCGAGTACCAGGGCCAAGGCCTGGTGGACCTCGACACGGATGAACGCGCCACCCTCACCAACATGGCCGCGGAGATCGGAGGCTTCACGGGGCTCATCGCGCCCGACGAGGAGACGGTCCGGTTCGTGAAGGAACGCCGGGGCGTGGATCTGGTCCTGGAGCCTTGGATGCGGGGGGATGAGGGTGCGGAGTACGCGCACACCCTGGAGGTGGACTGCGGGGCCCTTGGCCCCATGCTGGCCCGCCCCGGCGATCCCGGGAACGGCGTGGCCCTGGCGGACCTGGGCGAGACCATTCCCATCCACATCGCCTACCTGGGCAGCTGCACGGGAGGCAAGCGGGAGGACCTGCGCCGCGCCTTTGAAGTGGTCCAGGTGGCGGCGCGGGAGGGCCGGAGGGTTCCGGACAGCGTGCAGTTCTTCGTGCAGTGCGGCAGTGAGGATGTGTGGCGCCATGCGGTGGAGCAGGGCTGGATGGCGGCCTTCGAGGCCGTGGGTGCCCTGGTGCTGGGCAGTTCCTGCGGGGCCTGCATCAACGCGGGCCCAGGTGTCTCCACCAGCCCAGACCAGGTGACCATCAGCGCCATCAACCGGAATTTCCCAGGTCGCAGCGGACCGGGCCAGATGTGGCTCGCCAGTCCCGTCACCGTGGCCGCCAGCGCGCTGGCAGGGTACATCGTGGGGGCGGAAGGATTGCCTGTATAAACAGGTTCGAATTCCCAGGAGAGCCCGCTAAGGTACTTGAGCCAGTTTCATGTTGAACTACTTGATCTTCTCTTCTGTTTCCCGGAGACAGCCACCTCCATGCGCACCCTCAGCCTTATTTCTCTCTTTCTGTCCGCTGGATGTATGTCTGCGGGGAGCCCTGATTCAAATGGCGGGATCAAGGATCCACGGCCGGCGGAAAGCGCACCCATGGATTCGCCATCCGATCCAGACCGTTTCACGCACCTGCCCCGGCTGCTGCTGGACGATACCGAACATGTCATCACCGCCCCGGCGCGCTGGGACCGTTCGGACTGGATGACGGCTGGGTTGAGTGTCGCGGCGGTGGTGGGCACGGGCCTGCTGCTGGACAGCTCCGTGGATCGGTTCATGGTGAACCATGCCAACGCCTCCTGGGATCGCGATGCCAAGGCCATTCAGAACCTGGGCAGCACGCCCAGTGTGGTGATCGCGGTAGGCACCTATGTTGCCGGAATCGCCTTCAAGAACCCGGAGGTGCGGGCGACAGGCATCGATACCATGGTGGCCATGGGGCTGGCCCAGCTCCTGCTCACGATCCCATTGAAGGTGGTGGTGGGCCGGTCGAGGCCATCCGCCGAACTGGGCCCGCACGACTTCCACCCATTCAATGGGGGAGAGTCCTTCCCTTCAGGCCACACCACCCAGGCCTTCGCCCTGGCCTCGGTCATCGCCGAACACGCAGATATTCCTTGGGTGTCCTGCGTGTCCTACGGGCTTGCAGGCCTGGTGGGTGTGGCCCGTGTGGAGCAGCGCCAGCATTTCCTTTCCGATGTGGTGGCGGGCGGTCTCATCGGGACCTTCATGGGGAAGGCGGTGGTCTCCTACAACCAGACCCTACGGGCCGATTGGCATTCCAAGGTATCCGTGTCCTTCGCGCCCACGTTCCAGCCGGGTGGCTACGGCCTCAGCCTGGCGATGAAGTTTTAGAGCTTATAACAAAACCCGACAATGCCGCGATGAAGCCAGCCGGGATGCACCGCAAGGAAGGGCCCGCAGGGCAACGTGGTTCGTTGTTCAAGGGACCTAACGCCGCGGGGCGCCCGGCTGGCTTCATCCCTTTGGGCGAGGGGCGGCGGGCGTCGCGATGCAGCGTCACGCTCGTCGCGCGTAGTACCCGCTACGCTTTGACTCGCGTTCCTCGCCTCGCTCGTCCGGCGCCCCTCGCGCGGCGACGTGGGGTTTTGTTATGAGCTCTTGACCAACACCGACCAGAGGAAGGCGAGGAAGGTGCCCACCGCGCTGAGGCTGAAGATGAGCACTGCGGCCGCAGCACAGTCCTTCGATACCTTGATGGCCGGGTGGATCTCGGGGTGCAGGTGGTCGAGGGCGTGTTCCAGCGCCGTGTTGAAGAGCTCGGCCGCCAGCACCAATCCGCAGTTCATCAGCAGCAAGGCCCACCAGATCGCCGGAGGCCGCAGGGCGATGAGGAGGGCGACCACGGCCATCGCCATCAGGCTTTGGAAGCGGAAACTGGCCTCCATCCTCCAGGCCGTCCGGATCCCCTGGAGGCTATAGGACAGGCGCTTTGGGAAGGACTGGTTCTTCATGGGGACCTTGATGGGCTCTTAGGTGGGAACATTCATTGTGACACCGGAGCTTCCCGATGCCTGATCCTGTCCATGCCGCCCGCTATCGCGCCCTGCTCTTGGGGAATCCCCGGCGCACAGGCGCGCCCAGTCCGCATCTCCAGGGCCGAGTTATCGTGGTGGATGCGGCTCGGCAACTCTTGGGTCTGCTGGAGGACGGCCGACTGGTCTTCGAGGCGACCCTCTCCACCGCCAAGAACGGACTGGGCTGCGAGGAAGGTTCCTACCGCACTCCCACGGGCTGGCATCGCATCCATGAATGCATCGGAGCAGGGGCTGAGGCCGGGACCGTGTTTCGAAATCGGGTGGCCACCGGGGAGGTGTGGCGGGGTGAGACCCGGGAGGACGATCTGATCCTCACGCGTGTCCTGACTCTCGATGGGCTGGAGGAAGGCTGGAACCATGGGTCCGGGCGGGACTCCCTGGAACGGTTCATCTACCTGCACGGCACCAACCAGGAGGGGCAGCTGGGCCTGCCGGTCTCCCATGGCTGTGTGCGCCTTTCCAATGCGGACGTGACCGAGCTTTTCGAGTTCGTATCGCCCGGCGATCCCGTGTTCATTGCCGGGGATCTTCAAGAGGATGGCCTTGGCCTCGGGCGGCTTCATTTCGCGGGGGTGGCGGGCAGCGGCATGAGCGCCCTGGCCCAGTTCGTGGCGATGAAGGGGGGCCATGCCAGTGGCAGCGACCGCAGCTTCGATCGGGGCCAGCGGCTCGAGGCCAGGGCCCAACTGGAAGCCTTGGGCCTGACCCTCCATCCCCAGGACGGCACCGGGCTGGAAGGCGACTGTTCCGCCCTCATCGTGTCCACGGCCGTGGAGGAGGATGTGCCCGACGTGGCAGCGGCCCGGCGCCTGGGCGTGCCCGTGCTGCACCGCTCGGACCTGCTGGCCCATTTCGTGGCACGCTACCGCACGTTGGCGGTGACGGGCACCAGCGGCAAGTCCACCACCGTGGCCATGGCCTTCGAGATCCTGCGGGGCGCGGGGCGGGATCCTTCGATCATCACGGGGGGCGAACTGGTGGCCCTGCAGCGGGAAGGCCGCTGGGGCAATGCCCGGGCCGGGGCGTCGGATCTCCTCGTCGTGGAGGCCGATGAAAGCGACGGCTCCCTCGTGCGCTACCACCCCGCCGTGGGGGTGCTGTTGAACCTGCAGCGGGACCACAAGGAAATGGATGCCGTGGCCGAGATGTTTCGCGCCTTCCGGGCCCAGGTGCGCGAGACCGCCGTCGTGGGCGAGGCTGGGAACCTGCGGGAGTTCACTCCGGATGCAACGGTATTCGGATTCGGCCCTAGGGCGGACCTTCGTGCCGAGGCATTGTGGTTGGGCGCGGAAGGTTCCACCTTCCGCGTGAGGGATACAGCCTTCCGGCTGCCGGTGCCGGGGCGGCACAACGTCGAAAACGCCCTGGCCACCATCGCCGCCTGCGAAGCCCTAGGCGTACCGCTGGCGGCCATGGTGGAACCCCTGGGGGCATTCCAGGGCGTGGCGCGGCGCTTCCAGGTGCTGGGCACCCGGGGCGGGGTGACGGTGGTGGATGATTTCGGCCACAACCCGGCCAAGGTGATGGCCTCCCTGCGGGCGGCCCACCTCCGGGTGGAAGGCCATGGTGGGCGCGTGCTGGCGGTCTTCCAGCCCCACGGCTTCGGCCCCCTCAAGTTCCTCCGGGCGGATTTCGTGAAGGCCTTCGCGGCGGAGTTGGTGCCTCGGGATCGCCTCTGGTTCCTGGACGTGTTCTATGCGGGGGGCACCGCTTCCCGGGACATCACCAGCGCCGAGGTGGTCGAGGACATCGCCGCCCGGGGCGTGGCCGCCGAGTTCGCCCCCTCGCGGGACTGGCTGGTGGGACATCTGGTGGCCGAAGCGAAGGAGGGTGACCTGATTCTTTTGATGGGTGCCCGGGATCCTTCCCTCACGGATTTGGCGAAGGCCATCCTCAAAGTGCTTCCTTCCTGAGGAACTGTTCCTGGTTCGCGGTACCCTCAAGGCATGGAACCCACCACCCTCCGCGCCGTCATGGCCGCGCTCCGCAAGCCGGGGACGGGCTGCCCCTGGGATCTGAAACAGGACCACCAGACCCTTGCCCGCTACCTGCGCGAGGAAACGGCCGAGGTGCTGGAGGCGTTGGCGGCCCACCGTCCCGGTGATGCAACCACGGAGGCCCACCTCTGCGAGGAATTGGGCGACCTCTGGCTGCAGATCGCTTTCCATGCCCAACTGGCGGCGGATCGCGGGGCCTGGGACATCCACGAGGTCGAACGGGCTGTGGTGGAGAAGCTGGTGCGGCGCCACCCGCATGTGTTCGCCGGGGTCGCCGTGGCAGGTGCGGACGAAGTGCTCAGCAACTGGGCCACCATCAAGCGCGAAGAGAAGGGACTCACGCCAGAGACTGACCCGCGGCTGTTGGAAGGCATCCCGCCCACGCTGTCGCCCATGGACGAGGCCTTGGAGATCGGCCGCCGCTGCGCCAAGGTGGGGTTCGAATGGCCGGACCTGGAAGGCGTCCTCGACAAGGTGAAGGAGGAAGTGGCAGAACTTCAGGCCGAGTCCGATCCCGTGCGCGTGGAGGAGGAGTTCGGCGACGTGCTCTTCAGCCTCATGCAATGGGCCCGCAAGAAAGGCGTGGATCCCGACGCCGCCCTGCGGCGTCAGATGATCCGCTTCAAAGGTCGCTTCACCGGGGTGGAAGACGATGCCCGCGCTGCGGGTGGATGGGATCATCGCGACCTTGAGCAGATGGAAGCCGCCTGGCAGGCCGCGAAAAAGAGGGGGAGGCCCTGATGGACTTAATGCTGCTGCTGTCCCGGCCGGGGAATCCCCCGCCCCCCTGGATCCTGCTGCTCGTCCCCGTGGTCTTCCTGGGCGCCACCTGGCTCACGAACCACCTGATGGGGATCGGTGCCATGTACCAGGACTGGCCCGCCGACCCGAAGGATCCCATCGAGCGGAATCTCGGCTGGCAACAGGTGGAATTCGGCACCTTCCGGGGTCACTGCCCCATGTCCATCAAGTTCGGGCAGCATTGCCTCCACCTCAAGCAGCCATTCCCCTTCCAGCCCATGTTCTGGAAAGGCCCCGCCTCGATCCCCTGGGGCGACGTGCTTCTGGAAAAAGAACCCAAGGACGCCTGGTGGGCCTTGCTCAGTGCGGCCGAGTTCCGGCTGGGGCGAGGGGGGCGGATGATCCGCCTGCGGGGCAAGGCCGCAAAGGCCCTCATGGCGCGGATCCAGCAACCACAGATGCCAGGATCCGGATCAGGGCCGTGGGCAGGGCTGGGTTCTGGCGACGTTCCACCTGTGGTGAGACCGGGGGCCATCCGGCCGCGCTGAGCTGGTGCAGTTCCTGAAAAAAATTAGATAAGCGGAGGTTAGCGAAGGAGCCGAGGAGAGCGGAGAAAAGACATTTAGCAAGAAAGCTGTTTTCTGGTCTCAGCTTTCCTCAGCCTCTCAGCTCTCCTCCGCTTCTGTATGTCTTTTCCATCCTAGATGCCCGACACCCGATTCGAGGTCTTACACTGCGTCGGCGATGGCTTGGCCCATGTCTTCGGTGCTGGCGGTGCCACCCATGTCGCGAGTGCGCAGGCCGCTGGCCAGTACTTTTTCGATGGCGGCCATGATGGAGGCTCCCGACTCGGGACAGCCCAGGTGGTCCAGCATCATGGCCCCGGCCCAGATCTGGCCGATGGGGTTGGCGATGCCCTTGCCATAGATGTCCGGTGCCGAGCCGTGGACGGGCTCGAACATGGAAGGGAATTCGCGCTCGGGATTCAGGTTCGCGCTGGGGGCAATGGCGATGGTGCCCGTGCAGGCGGGGCCGAGGTCCGAAAGGATGTCCCCGAATAGGTTGGAACCCACCACCACATCGAACCACTGCGGATTGCGCACGAACTGGGCGCAGAGGATGTCGACGTGGAACTGGTCCACCTTTACCTCGGGGTAGCCGACGGACATGGCCCGCACCCGCTCGTCCCAATAGGGCATGGTGATGGCGATGCCATTTGACTTGGTGGCCGAGGTGAGGTGCTTTTTGGGCCGCGACTGGGCGATATCGAAGGCGATCTTCAGGATGCGGTCCACGCCCTGCCGTGTGAACACGCTCTGCTGAACGGCCATCTCCTGGTCGGTGCCCTCGTAAAGCCGGCCCCCGATGCTGGAATATTCGCCTTCGTTGTTCTCGCGTACCACCACCATGTCGATGTCGCCCACCTGCCGGCCCGCGAGGGGGCAGGGCACGCCCGGCATGAGCTTCACGGGGCGCAGGTTGGCGTACTGGCGAAAGCCCCGGCGGATGGGGATGAGCAGGCCCCAGAGCGAGACGTGGTCGGGTACGCCCGGGAAGCCCACGGCACCAAGGAAAACCGCGTCATGATGGCGGATCTGATCGAGGCCGTCCTCGGGCATCATGCGGCCATGCTCGAGATAGTACTCGCAACTCCAGGGAAACCCGTCCCAGCGGAAGTGCAGACCGTGCTTCGCCGCGGCGGCCTCCAGCACACGGATGCCCTCGGGGACCACCTCCTTGCCGATGCCGTCGCCGGGAATCACGGCAATCTTGAAGTCACGCATGGAATCCTCCGTACAGAAGCATAATGGACCCACCCGGATATACATCACGTGAGCCCTCTGCCATTCCATCTCGTAACCCTGTCCCACTCCGAGTGGGAGGAGGCCATGATCTGCGCGAAGCGCCTCGGAGAGGACGCCCTTCCCGAACTGCGGCTGGATCTGTTTCCGGAGCTGGATCCAGAAGCCCTGGTGGATGCCCTAAGACGCCGCTGCCTGGTGACCTGCCGCCGTGTGTCCGAGGGCGGCCGATGGCCCGATGAGGACGAGGCCGGGCGCATGGCGCACCTCGTCCGCGCCCTCAAAGGCAAGCCCGCCTGGCTGGATCTGGAATGGGATCTGCCCATCCCCCCTGAGATCCAGGCAGCCCGCACCCATGTGCGGCTGCTGAGGTCCATCCATGTGGCCCCGGGTGTCTTCGACTTGGAGGCGCGCCTATCCTCCCTGCCGGATGGCGAGGCCTTCAAGTGGGTGGGCTGGGCTGGGCGCCTGGGCGACAACGGGCGTCTCCGGAGGCCACTGGCCTGGGCTCGGGACCGCGGCACCCGGCTGTCGGCTTTTCTCATGGGCCCCAAGGGCCTCCCCAGCCGGGCCATGCAGGCGGCCTGGGGTGGGGCCTTCACATATGCTGCGCCCGATGACGGACCTCCCGCCGCGCCGGGACAATTGCCGCTATCAACCCTTCGGGCCTGGCGCGCCGCCAAGCTCCATGCGGGCTATGGTCTCTGCGGCGTCATCGGCGATCCGGTCCTGCATTCCCGCGGACCTGCCTTCCACAATCCACTTCTCCAGTACGCCCTGAAGGACCTGGTCTACCTGCCCTTGCTCTGCGCGGATGCAGACGAGGCGGTGGAGGCCCTGGAGGCCCTCGGCATCCTGGGCCTGAGCATCACAGCGCCCTTGAAACTCTCGCTCCCGGAGGCGCTTGGATTGAAGGGCCCCTTGAATACCCTGTGGCGGAGAAAGGCCGGCGATCCCTGGCTGGGGGCGAATACGGATGCCGAGGCCTTTGAACAGTCCCTGTCGAATCTGGAACCCGGTCCCGTCCTGTTACTGGGGGGGGGAGGCGTGGCTCGCACCAGCCGCGCTGTTCTGGATGAAACCGGACGGGCCGTCCTCCAGGCCTCCCGGCGGCTCCCATCTACGGCGGAGGCGGTGTCGGCCCTCGCGCCCGTGGGCATCGTCCAGGCCACCAGCCTGGGTATGTCCGCCACGGATCCCGTGCCTTTCCCCGAGCTACTGGAAGCGGCCAAGTCCAGCGCCCGGTGGGCCGTCGAGTGGATCTACAAGGAGGACACGGCCTTCGTCCTCTGGGCCCGGGAAGCGGGTCTCGGCCTGGTGGAGGGGTTGACGCTTTTCGACGCCCAGGCCGGAGTCCAGAGCCGACGCTTCATCGAAGGCTGTGGCGGAGTCAACTGAGCGCGGATAGCTGCTAGTTTCTTCCCATGGACCTCCTTCTGGTAGAGGACAAGGACAGTTTCCGACGCCTGCTGAGCCAGGCGCTGGAAGGAACGGTCTGGAAGGTGAAGGCCGTGGCGGATCCCCAGGAGGCGCTGCGGGCCATGGAAGCCCAGCCCTTCCATGTCCTGGTCACGGATCTGCGGCTGCCCGGCATGAGCGGCCTCGAGCTGATCCGCCGAGCGCGGCAGCTGCACCCCAGCCTCCGGGTGGTGCTGATGTCAGCCTTCGGAGAACCCAAGGATATTGTGGAGGCTATGCGGCTGGGCGCCGACGATTTCCTCCCCAAGCCCTTCGACCTGGACGCTTTCCTGGCCCTGCTGGATCGGCTCCGGGCGCTGGTGGGCGCGCCGCCGCCGGATCCCGCGGAGCTCTGGATCGCCCACAGTCCAGTCATGCAGGCCCTGGAGGCGGCGCTGCGCCAGGCGGCGGCTTCGGCCCTGCCCGTGTTATTCCGCGGCGAGCGCGGGTCGGGCCGGGAGCGATGTGCCCGTCGCCTCCACGTCCTGCGCCACCCCGCCGCGCCTTACCTGAGTCTGCCGGCGGCGACCCTGGGGCCGGAGGGGCCCGATCCGCGGATGCTCCAGCTACTCGAGGGCGGCAGCCTCTTCATCCCGGGTCTCGAGCACCTGTCTTCCGCGGCGGCGGGCCCCCTGGCTCGGGCCATGGACAGCGGATCCGGTAGCCGCATCGCCTGGATGGGCGGCCTGGACCTCGAGGGGAGCCTCGCCCCAGATCTCGCCCAGCGCCTGGGTTCCCTGGAACTGCGGGTACCTGCCCTGCGGGAGCGGCGGGAGGATCTGCTGGCCCTGACCCGCCAATTGCTGAAGGTGGCCGCGCAGCGGGAGGGGCGTCCGGCGCCCTGGCTGGAGCGCGGCGCGGAACGGCAGCTGCTGGACCATTCCTGGCCGGGAAACGTGCGGGAGCTGGAAGTGCTCCTGGGCCGGACCCTCCTCTTCGATGAAGGACGCGCCATCCGGACCTTTCCGGAGCTGGGTCTGGGCCAGGCCGCGCCCCTGTGCCTGCCCTGGCCCGAGGCCGGTAGCCTGGACGGCATGCTCAAGGCCGTGGCCCGATCCGCCGAAGCCAAGTTGCTGCAAAAGGCCATGACCCAAGCCGCCTGGGACCTGCCCCAGGCCGCCGAGGCCCTGGGCTTGACGGTCCGGACC
>Ga0182021_10000764_pt1 | contig 35798 bp, 37 predicted proteins | sample 612E3MmetaG_FD_120493 | JGI IMG/M metagenome (GOLD analysis project Ga0182021, IMG submission 120493) | Permafrost microbial communities from Stordalen Mire, Sweden - 612E3M metaG (Illumina Assembly) | ecosystem: Environmental > Terrestrial > Soil > Wetlands > Permafrost | place: Sweden...
GTCTATACAGTATTGGGGTTGTCTACTAAGACGAATAATTTCCAGTTGGCAGCCTTCGTTCAAAACCTGGTTGCAGCTCGTGCGGCAGGCGATAAGGTCCCCTGGCAGACTGCCGCAAAGGTCTGGACACTGGATGGAGGTGACTTTTTCCAGAAACTGTACCCTGACGATATGGCAGCCGCTATCTGGCTGCGTTCCCAGCCGGATGGAAATATAATTGAGGCGACCCGTCAGGATGCCAGTTACCATGGCGAGATCTGCCTCATTTCCACATACAGCGGCCTGCCGACCGTGCTGGGCTGGCCAGGACATGAATCCCAGTGGCGCGGGTCCTATGACGGCCTGCAGCAACGCCTGGACGACATCCGTCGCTTTTATGAAACCGCTAGTTGGGATGAAGCCAAGGCCATCCTTTCCCTGTACAATATCCGCTATGTCTATATTGGCACACAGGAACGCAGTAATTACCACGTCAATGAACTCAAGTTCCAGACCTACTTAAAACCTGTATTTCAACAGGGACAGGTGGTCATTTACGAAGTACCATGACTTGCCGATTCCCCGGGTTCCAGTTGAACAACCATGCTAAAATAACGCCAATGAAAAAATTCCAGCCCACTCTCGAACATGCCTTCTATGCCCTCGCTCTGGTCCTCGCGTTTGGCTTGCGTTTCCTGCAACTTGGCAGGCTGCCGCTCTCGGATTATGAAGCCGATTGGGCGTTGCAGGCGTTGCGGTTGACCCAGGGATTGAAACCTGCTATTGGAACCAATCCGGCTTATGTCCACCTGACCGCCATCCTATTCTTTATATTTGGGGCGACGAACTTTCTGGCACGATTTTGGCCGGCTCTAGCGGGTACTTCCTTGGTCCTTGCTCCTGGACTGTTACGCGGACGAATAGGTCGGGTTCCGGCGCTTGTGCTGGCTTTTGGTCTGGCAATTGATCCAGGTCTGGTGGCGATGTCGCACTTGGCGGGTGGACCCATGCTGGCAGTCACCTGCTTGGCCATGACCGGGCTGATGTGGTTAAATGGTCACCGTTCAACGGCGGGTCTATTTGCCGGACTGGCGTTGCTTTCCGGGAGCTCCATCTGGTTTGGATTGTCCGGCCTGTTGCTGACATGGGCTTTTGTCACGGTTTTCAGAAAGAAAACCCCCGTACAGCCGGAAGAAAAAGATGACACAGACATGATTGACACTCCCCCAGTTCACAACCACTGGGGTGATATGCGGGCTGCGCTAGTGTGGACGCTGGGGACTCTGCTTGTGCTTGGAAGTCTGTTCCTGCTTTCTCCAATGGGATTACCTGCTATCATCATGTCGCTCGTGGCTTCTCTGCGCGGTTGGTGGATTCTTTCGGACACCCCTGTCTGGCGGCCATTACTGGCCCTTCCTGCCTACGAGATTCTACCGCTGGCTTTTGGTATTGCCGGGGCGGTACGCGGCATTTTGAACAAGGACCGGGATTCCATCCTGCTGGGTCTCTGGGCACTGCTGGCGTTGGTACTTGCGCTGATCTATCCTGGAAAGCAAACCAGCGATCTAACGTGGGCGCTCCTGCCGCTCTGGGTACTGACTGCCATTGAGCTGGGTCATCATTTTGATTTTGAAAGCTACAACCGATGGGAAGTGGCTGGATTGATGACATTGATCATGGCGCTGCTGGTCTTTGGCTGGCTTAATCTGGTCAGTCTGATAAAAATGGATCTGACAACGGAAATGGCTCACATGCGCCTGATGTTACTGGTCGCCGTAATAATGCTGATCGGCCTGAGTATATTGCTTGCCGGAACTGGGTGGTCCGCGGGAGTGGCTCGCCTTGGCGGATTATGGGCCGCTGTTATCGCCCTGACGCTTTTCACAGTTGCCATGAGTACCGGCGCAGCCGGGGTAAGAGAGCCACTATCCGTGGAACTGTGGCAGCCGGAACCTCGTACCGGTCAGGTGGATGTGCTATTGAAAGTGGCCAATCAAATCTCGGATTTGAATACCGGTTATATCAGCCAGTTACCTCTGACAGTGCAAGGTGTGGATTCGAATGCTCTGGTATGGTTGTTTCGAGATTGGCAGGTGCAATATACTGACACCCTGGCTCCCGATGCCAAACCGGAAATGGTGATCACGTCGGTCAATCAGGTGAGTCTTGCGGCAAATTATCGCGGCGAGTCTCTCCCCCTGCGTGAAGTAGCAGACTGGGACCATGCCACCCAATCCGACTGGCTGAATTGGTTTGTATATCGGCAGATGCCAATTCTGCGCGAAGATATCATCCTATGGGTCCGTTCTGACCTGATGCTGGACAGCCAGGGTCTCCCATCCACCTCTCCCAATCCATAATCGTAAACCCTGATTCCTTATGCTCCCTCCCTATATCATTGCCATTGATGGCCCGGCTGCATCGGGTAAGTCCACCCTGGGTCTGAGACTGGCCGGGTCCTTGGGATATCTCTTCTTCGATACCGGTGTCATGTATAGGGCAGTGACCTGGGCTGCCCTTGTGCGGGGTTTGGAAATTAATGATGAGAAAGCTGTGACACAATTGGCGGAGACAGCACAGATTGATGTGCGGCCCTCCTCGCAAAATGATGGCCGTACTTCAGATGTACTTCTTGACGGGGTAGATATCACCTGGGAGACACGCCGTCCCGACGTAGAAGCTTCTGTTTCGCCTGTCTCAGCATATCGAGGCGTCCGACAGGCACTTGCCTCCCAACAGAGGCGCATCGGTCAGAGAGGTCGAATTGTTATGGTAGGACGGGATATCGGAACGGTCGTCCTGCCAGAAGCTGACTTGAAGATCTATCTTGATGCATCGGCAGAGGAACGGGCGCGGCGGCGTTACGAGGAAATCCTCCAACGAGGAGGCAAAGCTGATTATGAGCAAATACTGGCCGGGATGCGAAAACGGGACGAGATTGACTCCACGCGTTCCTTTTCGCCATTACAGGCAGCCGCGGATGCGGTTATTCTTGATTCCGATAAATTGAATGCTGATGAGGTTTTTATTAAAGTGGAGGCCCTATGCCGGTAAGACAATATCATCCTCCGTTATGGGTGCGCTGGCTGGGACGTCCCGTCATCCGGGTAGTCTTGGGACTGCTCTTCCATTTTTTGGGACAGGTAAGGATAACCGGTAAGGAAAATGTCCCGCTTGGCAAGCCCTATATTGTGGCGATTAACCATGTCTCATTATTCGACCCCCCGTTTGTGGGTGTTTTTTGGCCCGAGCAACTGGAAGCTATGGGAGCAGTGGATGTCTGGAGCAGGCCAGGGCAGGGTATCCTCGCCCGGCTGTGGGGGGGTATCCCGGTTCACCGTGGTGAGTACGACCGGGCTATGTTTGATACGGTGCTGGCTGTACTCCGCTCCGGTTATCCGTTGTTGATCGCACCGGAAGGAGGGCGTTCCCATGCCCCTGGCCTGCGGGTTGCCAAACCGGGGATAGCCTACCTGGCTGAGCAGTCGGGCGTGCCGGTCATTCCGGTGGGTATCGTGGGTACAACCGACGACTTTCTTCAAAATGCATTGCATGCCAAGCATCCTCAGGTGGAAATGCGCATTGGGCGACCCATTCAGCTCCCCTTGGTCGAAGGCAAAGGTGCAAACCGGCGGGAGGCTCGCCAGCATAACGCCGACCTGGTAATGCGCCAGATCGCTGAACTTTTACCCGAGAATTATCGTGGCGTATATGCGGAGGACATGAACATCCCAAAACCAAAAAACGTTTAGCATGTGCTGGTTAAACGTAGCGGGTAATAGTGTTCGTGAGGGCGGATTGTTCGGGGAATCAAACCATTTTATACCGACAACATTGCCCCGACAACATTGCCCTTTGACCGAATCATCCGCCTCGGTTATAATTGCGACCCGTCCCTGAAAACCCCGGCGGAAAAACCGCTGTATGGTGTTTTAATCACTTTTATTCGGAGTAAGTGAAATGCCCAAGCGAACTTATCAACCCAGGATCCGGCGGCGCGTGAGAGTGCATGGCTTCCGCCAGCGCATGTCCACGGCCGATGGCCGGACGGTGCTCAAGCGGCGTCGTTTAAAGGGCCGCATCCGTCTGACCGTCCGCAGCAATAACCACGTCAAGCACGTCCGCTGGTAGGAGGTTTGCCGCGCGGCGGTTTCATCGCAAGTGCGAGCGAGCCTGACCAGGGAAATACGAGGCACAGGTGAAACGGTGTTTTCGCCTGACCCGGTCTACCGATATAAAGCGGGTGCGGCGTTCCGGCAAATCATATGCCCACCCGCTTGTTGTGTTGTATGTGCTGAAATCGGATAAAACCGAAACACAAGTCGGTGTGAGCGCCGGGTTAGCGGTTGGGAATGCAGTAAAACGCAACCGGGCCAAACGTCTCCTGCGGGCGGCGATGACCGAACTATTACCAGTGGTCATTCCGGGATCTGATCTTTTACTGGTCGGCCGCTCCCCGCTCCCAGCTGCGAACACCCAACAGACGCGTGAAGCCGTGTCAAGCCTGCTGAAGCGGGCTGGTCTCCTCTCTCAAGCCTATGACCTTTGAATACCTGCCCCACGATTATTCCTACGAACCGAGATTGCGCGATCTGCCGCGCACGGTATGGAACTGGCCGCGCCTGGTTTTGTTGGGGCTCATTCGTCTGTACCAGGCGAGCTTTTCAAAAACCATGCCAGCCAACACCTGCCTTTTTTACCCATCCTGCTCGCATTATGGGTATCAGGCGATCTATAAGAAGGGGGTGTTGAAGGGAGGAGCAATGGCTATCTGGCGTGTTTTACGCTGCAACCCGTTTAACCCCGGGGGCTATGACCCCGTTCCGTAGGAGAAAAAAGGCTTCATGAAGACAAAATATTTTATCCTGATAAGTGTAGTGCTGATTCTAGGTGTAGTCTTGAGCAGCTGTGCCAGTGGCCTGACAGCCTCATCCTGGCCAGGAGTGACTGCCGATGCGAATAATGCCTATATTGCCGGGGGGGCATATGTCTATGCAGTTAACCTTCAGACTGGTGCTGAAACCTGGCGATATCCTGCCAAGGCAGCCACTTCCACACCCTTTTATGCCACGCCGGTTCTGACTCCCGATGGTCAGTTGATCGTCAGTAGTTTTGATCACAAACTCTATAGCCTCGATGTTAAAACTGGTGCTGAGAAGTGGCGTTTTGAACAAGCCAAAGACCGGTGGATCGGTGGAGCATTGGTAACAACCGACACAATCTATGCCCCCAATGCTGACTACAACCTGTATGCACTGACCCTTGCAGGAACGCCGAAATGGGTTGCTCCCTTCCAGGCTGACCAGGCCATTTGGGGTAGCCCCGTAACCGATGGCACCAATGTATATTTTGGAACGTTGGGACGGCATGTCTATGCAGTGAATGCCCAAACGGGTAACCAGACGTGGGTGCAAACAGTGACTGGAGCCGTCATCGGATCACCGGTACTGGGCGCGAATAACACGCTCTATATAGGCACCTATGGCGGAGTCCTGGTTTCACTGAACACGAATAATGGCGAAATCCTTAAGCAGGAAAAGACATCCTCCTGGATCTGGTCCGGTCCGGCGCAGGACGGTACCAATGTTTATGTCGGCGATGCCAACGGTATGATATATGCTTTCCCGATGACCGGTTCCGGTCAGCCCTGGACCCAGCAGTTGAATGGTGCCATTGTTGGTTCTCCCCTCGTCAGTGGTACTACCATCGTAGCCGGGACGGAAGCAGGGAATGTCTATTTTATGGATAATACCGGAAAAAATGTTCGTCCTGTGGCGGTTGCTGGTAAGATTTATGCTACCCCCGCGGTTGCCACAACTACTGCTGGACCCCTGATCCTTGTGGCGCCTACCAGCGGAAAAAATCTCCTTGTGGCCCTCGGTCTAAACGGAGCCACCCAATGGTCTTTCACACCGGCCAAATAAGGAATTAAACCATGTCGTGGGATACCATAATTATTAACCCTTTTACGAATGTGCTCCTGCTCATTTATAAGATGATTGGCGGGAACTTCGGGATTGCAATAATCCTGTTCACCATCCTGATCCGCCTGATCACTCACCCGCTGATGGCTTCGCAGATCAAATCAAGTACCAAAATGACGGAGTTTCAGCAGTCCAAGCAGTGGCAGGATATTCAGAAGAAGTATAAGGATGATAAGGAAAAATTAGCCCAGGAACAGATGTCCCTGTATAAAGAACTTGGAATCAGTCCTTTTGCCTCGTGCTTGCCATCCATCATTCAGATCCCGATCATCTTTGCCCTCTACCAGAGCATCATGCGTTCCCTGGCGGCTACACCCGGACAATTGCTGATCCTGACACGTTCCATCTACCCTTTCCTGCACCTTGGCGACCTTGCCCCGCTCAACAGTAAGTTCCTATGGATGAACCTGGGTCAACCCGAGCGCGTCTATATGTTCGGTGTCGGTATCCCGATCTTGGCCGTCATCGTGGCCATAACCACCTATATCCAGTCTAAAGTGACAATGCCGGCCTCAGCCAACCCCAACGATCAGGGTGCCATGATGAATAAAATGATGGTCCTGTATATGCCGCTCCTGTTGGGTTATTTTGCCCTGACCTTTGCCTCCGGTCTATCCATCTATTTCATCACAGGTAACCTGGTAGGTATTGCACAGTATGCCTTGCTGGGTAAGGTTAACTGGCATGCTCTATTACCGGGTCAGAAACCTGTTACCAATGCTTTGGCGAGGAAAAAATGAACGAACGCACAACCCTTGAAAAGATTGCTCCATCGATCGAAGAGGCCATTACCGAGGGGCTGGCTGAACTTAACCTGACCGAAAACGATGTGGATATTGAAGTCCTTGATAATGGAAGCCGGGGTCTTTTTGGTGTTGGCAGCCGGCAAGCGAGAGTAAGGTTAACCGTTAAAGTGTATCCCGGTGAACCGGATGTCAGAGCTAAGAAAGTTGAATCCGTCGAGGTGAAATCATCCCTCGCATCTGAGGAAATGTCATCGGTCGAAGATGCATTTCGCGTGCTGGACGATAATCTGCTGTTCATCTCACGCCAGGTCGTGGCTGACCTTCTTGAAAAGATGAAAATCTTGGCGCGAATCGAAGTCCGTTATGGAGAACCCGATGAAGAAGGGCAGCGTCCCGTTATGGTGGATGTTCAAGGAGAAGATCTGGCGGTGCTGATCGGGCGCCGGGCAGAAATCCTGAATGCTCTCCAATACATAGTCAACCTGATCGTCAGCAAACAGGTGGAACACTGGGTACAGGTGGTGATCGATGTCCAGGGTTACCGTGCCCGCCACGAACGTCAGTTAAGGCAGATGGCACAGCGAATGGCAGACCAGGCTATGAAAACTGGTCGCCGACAGACCCTTGAACCGATGCCCGCTGGAGACCGTCGCATCATTCATCTGGAGCTACGCGACCATCCGGGTGTAAACACCCAATCAGTGGGTGAGGATCCAACACGAAAAGTGACAATAATTCCCAAGGAATAGGTCGGTACGAAAGATAAAATTAATAATACTTCAGCCCCTCCCAGACGTTTCAGTTGGAAGGGGTTTTTATTTTTCGATCTTTCAGCTATTCGTACCCCTCTCTTGCTCCTCAGGTATAATGTATTTATGCCTGCACTCGTTCCCTTCGAACCGGTTGATTATCTTCTGATCGGTCATTTAGCCTGTGACATCACCCCGGATGGCCTACAGTTAGGAGGTACAGCGGCATATTCTGCACTGACAGCTCAAGCTCTGGGGCTGCGTGTTGGCCTGGTCACTGCCTGGGGAGGTGAGTTGCCTCTCGATGCTCTGGATGGGATCAGGATCCAGATAATTGCAGCGGAACATAGTACTACCTTTGAAAATAAATATACCTCCCATGGCCGTGTTCAGCATGTACACTACATTGCTCCGGATGTGTTATTTGAGAATATTCCAGAAGTCTGGCAGCGAACCCCAATTGTTCATATAGGACCGATCGTTGGAGAAGCCAAAACATTGGTGGACCATGGGCTTTCATCATCCTTGCTTGGTTTGACACCCCAGGGTTGGTTGCGGTCCTGGGATGACACCGGGCTGGTAATGCCTGGTAAATGGCCGGAATCTCAGGAGATGCTCACCAAAGTCGGAGCAGCAGTGTTAAGTATTGATGATGTGGGAGGAGAAGAAGAACGGATCGAAGCATTGTCAACCGCCTGTCATGTGCTGGCTGTAACTGAGGGGCCGGCCGGGTCACGCTTATACTGGAATGGCGATCTGCGCCGTTTTTATGCCCCTATAATCGATGAGGTGGATGCCACCGGTGCAGGTGATATTTTTGCAGCCGCTTTTTTTTGGCGGTTATATACTACTCGTGATCCGTGGGCGGCAGCCCGGTTCGCTACCAACCTGGCATCATTTTCGGTGAAGAGACGCGGGCTGGAGGGCATCCCGACCCAAAAAGAAATCAAAGCCTGCCTTGTGGAGGTTTTATAGTGGGACGCGTCTATACCTTGGTCAACCAAAAAGGTGGCGTAGGGAAGACCACCACTGCAATCAATCTAGGTGCCTATCTGGCGCTATTTGGCCAGCGCGTTCTGATCGTAGATATAGATCCACAGGCCAATGCCACTTCTTCACTGGGTGTGGACAAGCAATCCGTCAGGGGCGGTATATATGAAGCGCTCTTGGGGGGGGCGCCTGCCGCGGCTCTTGTGTTGCAGAACCCACGCCTTAAATTGGCAATTCTACCGTCATCGCCGGCGCTGGCAGGAGCAGAAGTGGAACTGGTTAACGAGCTTGGAAGGGAAGGTAGACTTCGCCAGGTTATTGCTCCATTGGTGGAGCGCTATGAGTACATCCTGATCGATTGTCCACCATCACTTGGTCTGTTAACCATCAACGGCTTGATGGCAGCCCAGGATGGGGTTCTTATCCCGGTACAATGTGAGTACCTTGCACTGGAAGGCTTGGGTGACCTGACCCGAACCGTACGGCGTGTCCGTTCAGTACTTTTCCCGTCTCTTAAGGTACGCGGGGTAATCCTGACCATGTACGACGGTCGCACGCGCCTGTCTGAAGATGTAGTGTCGGAAGTCCGAAAATATTTCGCTGAGCAGGTCTTTGAGACAATCATTCCGCGCAGTGTACGTCTGGCGGAGGCACCCTCCTATGGATTGCCGGTCTCTGCTTATGCCCCGGGATCAAACGCAGCCAAATCCTATGAAGCCCTGGCACGCGAACTTCTGGTAAGTGATGGTGTTCCTGTTTTGGAAAGTGTGGATTAGGAGGAGTCTATGCCACAAAAAACCGGACTAGGTCGTGGATTAGGAGCTTTAATTCCAAGTGGAGAAAAAGTCCAGGTGGAGAACAGCGTAATGCTCATTCCAGTGGAAATGGTTTTACCGAATCCTCGCCAGCCGCGCAGAACAATGCAAACTGAAGAATTGGAAGAATTAACTACCTCAATACGTGAGAACGGCGTGCTGCAACCGCTGATCGTGACGGTAGGAGAAACAGACGGCCAGTTCATTCTTATTGCCGGCGAACGCCGTCTGCAAGCTGCCCGACTGGCGGGTCTTGCAACCGTGCCGGTACTCGTTCATCAAGCTACAGACCAACAGCGCCTGGAACTTGCAATCATCGAAAACGTTCAACGCTCTGATCTTTCCTCTCTTGAGGAAGCTGAGGCCTACCGCCAGCTGGCCGAGGATTTTGATCTATCCCATGAAGAGATCGCCGGTCGCGTGGGTAAAAGTCGCGTGGCTGTGACGAATACCTTACGCCTGCTCCGCCTACCTGATTCGGTTAAAAATGCTCTTATCGAAAGTCGTATATCTGAGGGACATGCCCGGGCTTTGCTGGCATTGCAAACTGGAGAGGCTCAGACGGCAGCACTGCGGACAGTGCTCGCTCAGGAACTCAATGTTCGCCAGACCGAAGAGTTGGTGCGAAAACTGTGTGGAGAGAAACCAAGACACAAACCAAAACCTGTTCCTTCACCTGATTTAGCCGAATTGGAAGAACGTCTGCGTTCAAGTCTGGGGACAAAGGTCAGCCTGCACCCAGGTCGCAAAGGCGGAACCCTGACCATCCATTATTATTCCGAAGAGGAATTGAATGCCCTTTTGGAGCGATTATTGAATGATTAAGGGGTAGGGTCGGTGTACTCCGGCCAGTCACGAGAGATAATGAAACTGCTTCATAACGCAAGAATCCATACCCTGGACCCAGCTCGACCCGAAGCCTCCGCCTTAGCCATTGAAAATGAGAGGATTATTTCAGTGGGTGGTGAAGAACTCCTGGCTGAATTTGAAAACATAGAGTGTGAGGATATGGATGGGCGGTTCATCCTGCCTGGCTTGATTGATGCGCATATCCATCTCCAGTTGTATGCGCTCAGTTTGAACAAGGTAGATTGTGAGGCGGAAAATAAGGATCAATTGCTCCATCGGATATCCGAACGAGTTCACCAAACCCCCCCGGGTGACTGGGTGTTGGGTCATGGCTGGAACCAAAATATCTGGGGTGGTAGTTGGCCTTGTGCTGCGGACCTGGATGCGGTCTCCCCGCAGAATCCGGTTTATCTGACCGCAAAATCCCTGCATGCTTCCTGGGCGAATACCGCCGCCCTAAAGCTGGCAGGGATTTCCTTATCCAACCCGGATTCCATGGATGGGCGCCTCCAGCTTGACAAACGCGGGTCCCCGACGGGCATCTTCTTTGAGAATGCGGTCAATCTCATTGAAGCGGTCATCCCTGAAACCAGCCCTGCTGCACTGGCTGCGTGTTTCAGACAAGTCATTGCAGGGATGTGGCGCATGGGTCTCACAGGGGTTCATGATTTCGACGGTCGTACATGTTTCCAGGCCTTGCAGATGCTTCACGAACGTGGAGAATTGCACTTCAGGGTGGTCAAATCCATCCCACTCGACCTCCTTCCCCAAGCAGCAGATCTTGGCCTGCGTGCAGGCTTTGGAGATGATTTACTGCGAATTGGTTCCGTTAAACTGTTTGCCGATGGAGCCCTCGGGCCTCGAACCGGTGCGATGCTCGAAGCTTATGTTGACGAACCCCAAAATCGTGGTATTCTACTCATGGATAGGGAGCAACTTTTTGAGCACGGTTGCCTGGCAGCGCGAAGCGGTCTTGGTTTGGCTGTACATGCCATCGGCGACCAGGCCGTTCATGAGGTTTTAGAAGGGATTGCCCGTTTGCGAGCGTATGAATGTGAGGAGGGGCTCCCGGCTTTGCGGCACCGTATCGAACACGTGCAAACCATTCACCCGGCAGATGCCGGACGGCTGGCGAATTTGGGCCTGATTGCATCCATGCAACCCACTCACGCACCTTCGGATATGCTTGTTGCAGATCGAGCGTTGGGCGAGCGAGCTGCCTTTTCCTATGCATGGCGGACACAACTGCAGCATGGAGTGCGGCTGGCCTTCGGGTCGGATGCACCGGTTGAAAGCCCCAATCCGTTCAAGGGACTGCACGCGGCTGTCACCCGCCGCCGTGCAGATGGCTCACCCGGAAGCGAAGGCTGGTTCCCTGAGCAAAGACTGACGATCGAAGAAGCGCTTAACGCATATACCGATGGGGCAGCTTTTGCGGCTCGTATGGATCACTGCTTGGGTCGGTTATCGGCTGGTTTCCTTGCTGATTTGATCGTGCTTGAAAAAGACCCGATCACCTGCGATCCTGCCGATCTGTATTTTATCCAACCGGTGGCTACCATGGTTGGAGGAGAATGGGTATGGCAGTCGTAAGGAGCTCTGGATGGCAGCCCATCTAACCCCTGAAGTCCTGGTACCCAGGTTGGGTGAGTATCTTGTCCAGCAAGGCATGCTCACCCCGGTGGGTTTACAGCAGGCCCTGATTTATCAAAATCAGAAACAAAACGCCGGAGCACACTGCCTGCTGGGTCAGGCGCTTGAGGATCTCAATCTCCTCTCCCGTCAGCAGATCGACCAGGCTGTGACGGAGCAGATCATACAACTAAGGAATGCGCTCGAAGATGCCAATCGTTTCTTGGAACGGCGTGTGGCCGAACGGACGTCGGAATTGCAGGAGGCGCTGCGCAAACTCTCTGAGTTGAGCCAGATGAAGGCCAATTTTGTAGCCAATATTTCACATGAATTACGCACCCCTCTTACCCATGTAAAGGGATACCTGGAGTTGCTTGAAACCGAGGCGCTGGGTGCTCTTAACGATGAGCAAAAGAACGCGGTTCAGGTCAGCCAGCGGGCTTCTGGACGATTGGAAAGTCTAATTGATAGTCTCATCCTGTTCTCTTTGGCCGCACGGGGTGAAATGACCCTCCAGTTGGCCCCGGTGGACTTGAATAAAGTGGCCGAAGAGATCATCAATTACTCACATGCTAAAGCTGATGATCGAAATGTGATATTGCATTTTAACGAACAGGCTGGTATCCCGGATGTCCAGGCGGACAAGGAGAAGATTTCCTGGGCAATCTTGCAACTGGTCGATAACGCAATCAAATTCACTCCCTCCAGTGGACAAGTAATACTTTCCATTGAGCAGGAATCAAAGGCCTTGATCATGGTTTCAGTCATGGATACCGGTATCGGTATTCCCGCCAGCCGGATTGATGAGGTTTTTGAACCTTTTCACCAGCTGGATGCTTCCTCCACTCGGCGCTATGGTGGTACCGGTCTGGGTCTGGCGCTGGTGCGGGAAATTATCAGCGCCCATGGTTCGGTGATTGAGGTGCAGTCGGAGGAAGGAAAAGGATCCCGGTTCCGCTTCCCTCTGCTGGCGGTTATTAAGACAGCTTGATTTAACTGGTGGATTATGGACAGAGAAACTCTTGAAACTTTAACCCGCTTAAGCGGCTCCTTCCTAAGGGATAATCCAAAGAAATCCCTTGATGCCTTGTTTGTTTTACTCCGCAGAGATTTTGTCTTTGATAACCTGGCAATCTACCTGATCGAAGGATCCAAAAACACGACGGAAGTAGTCTATGCCAGGGCTGCCGGACGAGGACGCAGCAAGGAGGATGAAGCTGCATGGGGGGAGGAGTTTGCCAACAAGGTCATCAATGCTGGTAAAGCCGCCGTGATTGTACCTGCGAAAATAAGCATGGGGGATCGCATTGCCATGCCATATTTACTGGGTCTGCCAATGACCCTACAAAACAGGCGCGGCGCTCTTGTATTCGTTCGATTTGGTGGGCCGAAATTCACACCAAAACAAATGCCATTGGCTACACTGGCAGCTGTTCAGGCAGCCCGTGTTCTTGATCAAGCCATTTACCAGGATTGCCTCACCCAACTGGAGCTTGCCCGCCACCGGGCGCAACTCCAGGATGATTTTATGGCTACCATATCCCATGAGTTACATACTCCGCTAGGTTTTATTAAAGGCTATACAACATCCCTTCTTCGTTCTGACACCTCTTGGGATCTGGCCACGCAACGGGAATTCCTGACGATCATCGATGAAGAGTCGGATCACCTGATCACTTTGATAGATCATATGCTCGACTCAGCGCGCCTGCAAAGCGGGAATTTGATTATGGATTTCCAACCTGTACGTCTGGATTCGCTTCTTCGGGATGAGACTCAACGGATTCAGGGGCGACATGAAGGATTGTCCGTCAACCTTGACCTGGTGACCGCACCGCCCATTCTGGCAGACAGTGTTCGTCTGGCACAGGTTTTCAACAACCTATTTGACAATGCCATCAAGTATGCCCCTGGTTCGAAAATCACCATCTCGCTCCACATGAAAGAAAAATGGCAGACTATTATTTTTGCAGATCAGGGAGAAGGAATCTCAGCTGAACATATACCATTCCTTTTTGAACGCTTCTACAGGGTTCCCGGACAGTTTGGTAAAAGTGGAACGGGATTGGGACTGTTCATCTGCAGACAGATCATCCAGGCGCATCACGGTCGTATATCAGTCAAGACTGCGCCTGGAAAGGGGACCGCGTTTTGTATCGAACTCCCGGTTCAAAGAGTGAAAGGTGAATAGGAGATTAGAAATATGCCCACTAAAATATTGGTTGTTGACGATGAACCACGCTATCTACGCTTGCTGGAGGCCAATTTGCTCACGGAGGGGTACGAAGTATCTACTGCGGTAGATGGTGAAGATGCACTTGAATCATTTTCAGCCAACCCAGTGGATTTGATCCTTTTAGATGTCATGTTACCCCGAATAGATGGTTTTGCCGTTTGCCAGCGTATTCGTCAATTCTCCACTGTTCCGATCATCATGTTGACTGCAAAAGGGGAGGAACATGACCGCGTGCTGGGATTGGATGCAGGGGCTGATGATTACCTGGTCAAGCCTTTCTCCGTGATGGAATTGCTTGCCAGAGTGCGTGCAGTGCTCCGCCGTGCTCAGATAATGGATGAAGGGCAGGACCGCTTTTTTACCCATAGTAATCTAAGAATCGATTTTGCCCGCGCTGAAGTATGGCGAAGCGACCAACCTGTCTATCTTTCAGCTACTGAATATCGGCTCCTGCTTCAGTTCACACATAATATTGGCAAGGTCATGTCAGCTGAGGACCTGTTAACGAATGTTTGGGGCCCGGAATATCGAGATGACAAGGAAATACTGTGGGTTACCATTGCCCGTTTACGCCAGAAAGTGGAAGATGATCCGCATGTTCCGATACATATAGCCACTCGCTCCGGGCTAGGCTACTTGATGCCACCAATAGAGGATTGATTTCTAACAGGTGCAGATGGATACAAAACCAACCTCAATCCTGATTATTGACGGGGATTCTACCAGCCGTAAATACCTTGAGAATGCACTCGGTAAGGCCGGTTATACAATATTTACAGCTTCGCTTGGGCGTGAAGGTTTGGTGTCAGCCTGGAGGGACCTCCCCGATATCATTATCCTTGACCCGGACCTGCCGGATCTGCCGGGATTGGAACTGATCAAACGCATCCGCCAGGATCGTCGTACATCCAATGTGCCGTGTGTGGCGCTCAGCACCCAAGCAGACACCCAGGACAGGCTGGCTTATCTTTCAGCAGGATGCAACGATTACCTTGTAAAAACCAGCCAATCGGTTGCACATTTATTGGATCTTCTTCCACGCCTGATTACTGGCGAAGTGACCGCGCCTGCAAAGAAGGGGATCTTGGTGACCTTTATAAGTGCTAAAGGTGGGGTTGGTACGTCATCCCTTTGTGCCAATATTGCCATGTGCCTGGGGAGCGAAAAAATCGAAACCCGTGTGGCTGTGATGGACATGGTGCTACCGATCGGTTCGATCGCTGACATTGTTGGTTATGAAGGTAACCTGAACCTTATCAAAGTATCGCAGCAGCCCCCGGACCAGACGTCCGCGGCCTATTTTAAGGAAAAACTACCGCGTGTGGCTGGATGGTATTTTCACCTGCTACCTGGTTCACCGGATCCTGAATCAGCCAATCAATTGGATGTTGATCGCATTGAACAATTAATAACTGCAATTATGGAATCCTATGATTATGTCCTTGTGGATGTGGGCCGTGCCCTCTCGCGCATAACCCAACCTATCATCCGGAAGGCAGACGTGATTGTCCTAGTGATCGGGACCGACTTATCCACCACCATCATAACCAACACGGTCTGGAATTATCTAAAGAATAAAGGAATTGACTCGCAACATTTGTATGTCTTGCAGAACCGTGCTGTCGGCCTGGAGGGTTTGACAAAGCTTGAACTCGAGCAGATGACTGGTTTGCAGGTCCAGATAACCATACCGTATATGAGCGGTAATATGACCGTGGCAAATAACCGGCATGAACCACTCATGAGCAGGGATCCGAATGACTCAGGATCGTTAACCATAAAACAAGCAGCTAGCCAAATTGCAGAAATGGGGGAGCAATCCCGCAATCAGAAATAGTGGAGAAAACGATCTACATTCAGAGAATATGATCGGCGCGAAGCTTTCTGCTATAATGAGTCTGTCAGCTTAATATTTCTATGAGGAAAAAACATGAGTATTCAAGCCCAGGTCTCTCTTCGATCCAGAAAATTAGGTGTCTTGATCCGGGATGCGCGCCTGGCAGCGCGTAAAACCATTTCAGAATGTGCGAAAATCATCGGTGTGACTACCAGAATATTCCGAGCCTGGGAGGAGGGTCGGAAATCGCCATCCCTTCCGGAACTTGAGGTGCTGTCCTATGCCCTGGAACTGCCTCTCCAGCGTTTCTGGAGCAAAGATGCTACTTCAGATCAGGTATCAAACACTGATAATCTGAACCTGCCGGTTCTTGCCAGCCTCCGCCAGCGCTTGATCGGAGCACTCTTGCGCAGGGAACGCGAGAAAGCCAGTATTTCCCTGCGTGATCTTTCGGAGCAATCTGGCATTTCCACAAATTGCCTCAAAGCCTATGAATTGGGCCAGCGTCCAATCCCCTTACCGGAATTGGAGGGCTTGATCGTCCTGGTCGGTGGACAGATTGAATCACTATTTGACCAGACCGGCCCCATTGGCATGTGGATGAACCAGAAAAAAGCAGTCCAGGACTTTTTATTACTTCCTCCCGAATTGCAGAATTTTGTTTCCAAGCCAGTTAATCGTCCCTATCTGGAATTGGCAATGAAATTAAGCGGAATGTCTACAGACAAACTGCGCTCGGTAGCTGAAGACATACTGGATATTACACTTTAAAATGGTGAATAAGCTTTCCTCACTTAAGCTCAAGGAGAAGGCCCAGGAGATTTATCAGGCGGGTGATTACCCATCTGCAGCACAGGCGTTTGCTGAAGCCTCCGTTTCATATGCAAATGAAGGCGATAGGCTTATGTCTGCCGAGATGGAGAACAATCAGTCCGTTACATTGCTCAGGGATAAACATCCTCAAGCAGCCCTGGATGCTGCCTGGGCTACTGACGATGTATTTGCTCAGGCAGGGGATATGCGCCGCCAGGGTATGGCACTCGCCAACCAAGCCTCTGCTTTAGAAGCTCTCAAGCGTTTTAATGAAGCTATTGATTTTTATACAAGGGCCGGTGAAGCCTTCGAAAAAGCAGGAGAGATGGATCTGAGGGTGGACGTGATGCAACTGCTTTCGGCGCTTTACCTGCGCCGCTTTAAACCCTTTGATGCCATGATTGCTTTGCAATCCGGTCTGGTGGCGGTCAAGCACCCAGCCCCGAAACAGCGTTTCATGAAGATGCTTCTAAAGATGCTTTTATTCATCCGGTTATGATCTTAGGTGCAGATCTCCAGTTGCGTCCAGCGCTCCAGACTGACCAGCGTGGGATCGCAAATCTTATTCATTTCAGCCCCCATGTTCACCGTCACCTGGATTGGCGCAGTCCGATCGATTGGCTTGGTTCTTTACCCTACTTTGTGATCGAAAACGATGGGCAGGTTATTGCTGCCTTGGGTTGTCCTCCAGATCCGCCTGCCGTGGCATGGGTGAGGCTGTTTGTTAACTCTGGGACGATCCCCGTCAAGGAATCCTGGATAATCCTTTGGGAAAAGGTTTATAAAGAATTAGCCGGAAAGGGCCAACTCGTTGTTGCTGCCATTGTCTTACAGGACTGGTTTAAAGAGATACTCCTTTCAAGTGAGTTTACCAACCCCCAGTCGATCGTCATGCTGGAACGGGATGGAGGCACAGCAATCGAATTGAAACCACCCACCTCCTTCCCAATCCGTACGATGATGCCTTATGACCTGCCAGCGGTTGCTGAAGTCGACGCTTCAGCGTTTGACCGTCTATGGAAGAATACACTGCCAGCATTGGAACGGGCCTATCCGCAGGCAATTATTGCGACGGTAGCTGAAATGGATGGAAAAACGATCGGATATCAGATCAGCACTCGCAACCCAATTGGAGTCCATCTTGCAAGGTTGGCAGTACAACCCAGCGTTCAGGGACATGGGGTGGGATATGCCTTGGTGGCGGACCTGATCCACAAGGCAGAACAGCGCGGGATGTCCCATCTGACTGTCAACACACAAAGTGATAATTCAGCATCCCTGGCTCTTTACCAGAGAATGGGATTTCATGAAACTGGCGAACGGTACCCGGTATACCAATTGCAGGTGTCATAAACTGGGGGAGTGGGATCGAGGAGGATGAGGTTATTTGTGGATCACCCTGATCCAACAGGGACTGATTCCTGCCAGTGGATTTAGAGCAGCATGCGTATAACAAAAGTGACATTTCAGAATAAAAAGGAGAATAAATGAATCACACAGAAGGAACATTCAAGGGAATTCGAGATGCCAATATTTATTACCAGGCATGGCTGCCGGATGGCAGAGTAAAAGCAGTCCTGCTGGTAGTACATGGAGCAGCTGAACATTCCGGCCGGTACATGAATATTGTCAATCATTTTATTCCCCTTGGTTATGGCGTTTATAGCCTCGACCATTTTGGTCATGGCAGGTCTGATGGTCAGCGCGTCTACGTGGAGAGTTTTGATGATTACATTGAACCGCTTAATACCTTCTATACCATGATCAGGCGCTGGCAACCAGATAAACCCATCTTCATCCTTGGTCACAGCCTGGGCGGGTTGATCGAAACTTATTATTTGCTCGACCATCAGAAGGAATTTACCGGTGCAGTCGTCTCGGCACCGAGTATTAAGATTCAAGATACCATCTCCCCCATGACCATAACCATGGGCAAACTGCTCTCCAAAATTACCCCTAAAGCAGGCCTGCTGGCTCTGGATGCGAAGGCGGTATCAAAGGACCCAGCGGTTGTCGAAGCATATGTGACCGACCCTCTGGTGTATACCGGAAAAATCACGGCACGCCTGGCGGCAGAAATGTTGCGTGCAATGCAACGGGTCACTGACGAGGTGGGTACGATATCTTTACCAATGATCATTGTCCAGGGAAAAGCGGATAAACTGGTCGATCCATCAGGGGCGCAGATGCTCTATGACAAATCCGGTTCGACGGATAAAACTCTGAAGATGTATGATGGCTTATACCACGAGGTCTTTAATGAACCGGAAAGAGAACAGGTTCTGACAGATGTGGAGAACTGGCTCGAATCGCATCTGAAATAAGGATTTCAGTTTGATCTAAAAAATGGGTGTGGAACTCTTTCACATCCATTTTTAATACCTGGTACTGGACAAACCGCCTTGAATATGGCAAAATCCCTGAACGTTTATTAGTTTGGAGAAAAAATGAGCAAACGCCAGGAAATTCGGGAACAACACCATGATGAATTGATCCGCAACCGCATCCTTGTGATCGGGTTGGTAACCGTGGGGATGTTGGTGATTGTCCTCGCACTCGTCATATCGGGAATTAATAGTACCCGCAGCCACACTGGAGCGGCGGATAAGACCATAGCCGTCACACCGATCACAACGAGGGTGATTACTGTAAAGGTAGACGGACAACATCTCGGCGATCCGAATGCTCCGGTTAAGGTTGACGTGTGGGAAGATTTTCAGTGCTCAGCTTGCAGGTTCTATTCCGTCAATGTTGAGCCTAAGATCATTAGTAATTATGTGGAGGCAGGCAGGGTTTATTACACCTATCATTTCTACCCGTTCGTGGATGGCAGCAATGTTGGTGGAGAATCTCACCAGGCAGCCATTGCTGCCCTGTGCGCCTCGGATCAAGGCCGTTTTTGGGACTATCATGATATCCTGATTGCCAACTGGAATGGTGAAAACCAGGGTTCTTTCTCTGGTGATCACCTGATCGCTTTTGCAGCGAACCTGGGGTTGGATATGAAGACTTTCAACCAGTGCTTACAAGCCAACACATATGCCAATCTCATCAATCAGGATATGCTTGCCGGACAGACAGCAGGTGTGCATAAGAATGGAACTCCCAGCGTTTTTATCAACGGAGTATTGTTAACACCGGGATACGTTCCAACCTATGACCAGGCAGCTTCAGCAATCGATGCTGCTTTGACGGGCAAGTAATACTACTTATTATATCTTCAAGGAGATCGTATATGAGCAAACGCCAAGAAATCCGCCAACGCAGGCAACGGGAAAGAATCCGAAACCGGATCCTGATCATTTTACTGGTCGTTCTGGGCGCGTTATTGGTAACATTCGCGCTAATCCTGCCATCCATACAGAATGCCAACAAAGCCGCCAGTGCCACCCCTGTACCGGTGGTCACCATAGCACCAAGGGTTTTTAACGCGCCAGTGGACGGACTTCACCTTGGGAACCCGAATGCTCAGGTCAAGGTGGATGTTTATGAGGATTTTAGGTGTTCAGCCTGTTTATATTACACCCAGAATATTGAACCCCAGGTCATCACGAACTATGTCGATACGAACAAAGTTTATTACACCTATCATACCTTTATTATCATTGATACGAATGATGGGAGCGATGCTTCCCGCCGGTCGGCAAATGCAGCATTATGTGCAAATGAACAAGGTCGCTTTTGGGATTATCATGATACGTTGTATGCCAACCAGCTATCAGAAAGCGCTACTCTTTTTACAGATGCGCGGCTCATCACCATGGCACAGAATTTGAGTCTGGATATGACGGCTTTCAATGCGTGCTACCAGGCTAAAAAGTATGACAAGGATATTCAGGCCGATTTGACAAAAGGAATATCTTTGAATATTTCAGGGACACCAAGCATACTGGTAAACGGTCAGCTCACTTCGATGGATAAAGTTACTGGGGCGATCGATGCTGCGCTTGCAGGAAAGTAAATTCTCAAACCCCCGGTAGTGAGCATTTTGGTTGCGAACAGCCATGAAAGCCTGTTCCCAACCCATTTATAGACTTTGGTGCTGTGCTGTTTCATGTAATCTTAAAGAATGCGAGCAACGCCACGATCAGCGGCGCGATCGCAAGAGCAGGTAGAAAATTTCCCACTCGAATCGGCTTGATTTCTAAAAGACTGCTGATTGCAATCCCAAGAAGAAGTACTCCGCCCACCGCGGTCATCTCGGTCATCATTACGGGAGTGAGGATGGTGTTCAATTGAGATGCCAGAAGGCTGATGCCTCCTTGGTAGAATAGGATCACGAGGGCTGAGAATAAAACACCTGCTCCCAACGTCGTGGCGAAGGCCATTGCTGCAAACCCGTCCAAGACTGATTTTATCGCCAACAGACTGTAGTCACCTTTTAAACCATCCTGGATGGAGCCAAGGATACTCATCGGGCCGACGCAAAAAACGAGGGAGGCAGTCAGGAAGGCGCGGATAAAACGATTGCTGGGCCTATTTTCTGTCTCAGCTTCTGGATGGCGGGTGAACCGTTTCTCCAACCACATCCCTATCCTTTGCAGACCGTCCTCTATCTTCCACCATTCACCCAGCAAGGCACCGATGAGTAGACTGCCCAGTACAATAAGGGGGTTTTGTGTTTTTAAAAAGTTGTATATACCATAAGCAAGGGTGAACAAACCCAGACCCGCAATGACGGTTTTGCGCAACTGGTCGGGCAGACGCGAGCCAAAGAGCAAACCGAGGGTTCCCCCAATAAGGACAGTTGTAATATTAAGAAGGGTGCCAATCATTTCTTTGCCAGAGTAATTTCGTGTCCGGTAAATTTATTTTCAAGTAATTCCAGTAAGAAACACAGGGAAGAGAGCCTATTCAGATATTGCAACAGGATCCGGTTCTTTAGATCACCCTGATCGAGTAAATCCGCCACTTGTCGTTCTGAACGGCGGACGATGGTCCGTGCCATGTCCAGCGCTGCGCCGGAAGGAGAATCTCCTGGCAGGATGAATCCTGTCGGGAGTGAGACGGAGGCCAGAATGGTTTCAGATTGGGATTCAAGCCAGTCGATCCGAGATCGTTCGAGAGTCCTTAAATGCTGGATATTTTCAGGGGTGCTGGCAATTTCAGTCATAACCGTGTACAAGTCGCGCTGTATCTCCACAAGCAGCCCGCCTATCTGCGGTGCCTGGCAGAGGGAACGAGCGAACCCCAGTGCTGCAGATGCTTCGTCCAGATCACCAAGTGTTTCAAGGCGGGGATGGTATTTGGGAAGGCGGTATTCACCAAGCAAACCAGTTTTACCATCATCACCAGTGTTTTTTCTAAATGGAGGCATGCCGGAATTATAACCAGATTGTGGAAAAAACACTCAATTAGTATATAAAAAATGCGATCTATAAATTCGGAATTGAATGAGCGTGATTAATAAAACTTGAATATAGCCTGGATGATCCCGGATGAGTGAATATATGAAACAAACATAACCCTGGTGTCAGCAATGAGAACGGAATTGGTCCACCGTACTTCACAGATTCTGAGAGGTATAATGAAACCATGGATACCAAAAATCAACTCGAAATTGCTCTGAAAGAAGCCATGAAAACTGGGGACGAGGTACGTAAACGCACTATTCGCATGGTGCTGGCAGCTATCCGCCAGGTTGAAATTGACAGGCAAGTCAAATTAGACGAGACGGCAATGTTAAGCATCATTCAAAAGGAAATTAAAACCCGCAAGGAAGCAGTTGATGAGGCACGCAGGGCCGGTCGCCCCGACATCGTAACAGACACTGAAGCCGAGATCGCAGTGCTGCAGACTTATCTCCCTCTGGCGATGAATGCTGACGAACTTAAATCCCTCGCTGAAACTGCGATTGCTGAGGTCGGTGCGACATCCCCGACAGACATGGGAAAAGTGATGAAACTGCTGATTCCGCGCGTGGCTGGACGCGCCTCCGGCGACCAGGTTAGCACAACAGTACGCCAATTATTGCAGAAATAAACGTTTTGGAGGATGAGCCTTCACCCTCCCCGACCGGAAACTGGATGGATTCCCTTCACCCGTCACGATTAAGCTCCCGCCAGAATTTTCTCTGCATCCTTGTATTGGTATGCACAAGCATCCTGGCCTATATTGCCATCGTACAGCCTTGGTCCCTGCGGCAGATCAGCCTACCAATTTCTACGGGGGATGTGGCACCTCAGGATTTACGTGCCCCTCGGAATATTCTTTATGCTAGTGATGTATTGACGGAGGCGGCGCGCGTCGAAGCTGAACGAGCCGTTGCCCCTGTTTATAACCCACCTGATACAGCGATTGCCCGTGCTCAGAGCGAGAAACTCAATTCGATCCTACAATCTATCTCTGACATCCGAAATAATACTACAACTACATTGGATGCGAAAACGAGCGAACTGGCAGCGATGCAGACTGCCACACTTCAGCCTGGCAGCCAGACCTACTTACTTTCAATATCCGACACACGCTGGGGTCTGGTCCAGGCGGAAGCATTTTCAGTACTGGAACAGGCAATGCGGAATCCTATACGGACCGAAGATTTAGATTCTGTGCGAAAGAATCTTTCCTCGCTTGTCAGTCTGACATTAAACGAACAGGAAGCAGGATTAGTTGTTGAATTACTCTCTCCCCTGATTGTGCCAAACAGTTTTTATAGTCCTGAATTGACTGTCACAGCACGCCAGTCAGCCCGGGAGGGGGTTGAGCCAGTGACGCAGTCCTTTGTTGTCGGGCAAACAGTTGTCTCCCGCGGGCAGATTATTAAACCAGTTGACCTGGAGGCCCTGACCAAACTTGGCCTGGTTCAAACCAAAAACCCGTTATACGATTACCTGGGTGCCGCAGCACTGGTATTCCTATCGGCAATTTTTACGGCTTTATACTTCTTCCGACGCCGGCAACTGGCTAATTTTGATCTACGCATGCTCATCCTGCTGGCTTTCTTGTTCCTCATTTTTCTATTCGGTGTACGGGTCAGCTCTCCAAACCGGACAGTAATCCCCTACCTATTCCCGGTCGCTGGATTTGCACTGCTCGTATCTACCCTTTTTGGGACGGAAAAAGGGATGGTCTTCGGCCTCCTGATGAGCCTGCTTGCTTCCTACGGGACGCCAGATACGCTTGGACTGTTGCCATATTACACCTTGAGCAGCCTATGCGGTGTTCTGGCAATAGGGCAGGCTCGTCGTGTTGGACAATTCCTGTATGCGGCAATCGCCATTGCTGCTGCGGGGGTAGCTATAGTGGCGGCCTACCGCCTTCCATTTACCCCGATGGATTGGATCGGGCTGGCGACCCTAATGGGGGCAGCAGTATTCGCCGGTATCGCCTCCTCCATCATAGCGCTACCAATGCAATATCTGCTTTCTCAATTCCTGGGTGTAACGACTGCCCTTCAACTACTTGAAATATCCCGCCCCGATTCTCCTTTGCTGAATTACTTTCTCCAGCGTGCTCCCGGTACTTACCAACATTGCCTGCAGGTGGCCAATCTGGCTGAGCAGGCGGCTGAATACATCCAGGCTGATACCCTCCTCGCGCGAGTGGGAGCCCTGTTCCACGATGTAGGTAAATCGGCGAACCCGCTCTTCTTTATTGAGAACCAGCCACCCAGCCAGATCAACTCCCACGATGACCTTGATCCTGAGGTGAGTGCCCAGACCATCATCCGACATGTGCCGGATGGGTTGGAAATGGCACGTAAGCATCGCCTGCCTCGACGCCTGTATGACTTTATTGGCGAGCATCACGGAACCCTCATCACGCGTTACCAGTACAACCGGGCCATTCAAGCGGTAGAGGGTGACCACGCAAAAGTGGATGAAAGCCATTATCGCTATCCTGGCCCGAAGCCGCGCTCAAAAGAAACTGCCATCCTGATGTTTGCCGATGGCGTAGAGGCGCGAGCACGGGCTGAACATCCACATACTGATGACGAGATGAAGAACCTTATTCATAATGTAATTGAACGCTGCCAGAAGGATGGCCAGTTGGAGAATACCCCCCTCACACAGCAGGACCTGGCGAATATTGCCGAATCATTTCTTGTAACCCTGCGAGTCACCTTCCACCCACGGCTGGAGTATCCGCAGGATCAACCAACATCCATACCAGCAGCTATCGAGGCTGTCCCAACGCGACCGGGACCGGGTCTCCCAAAGACAAAAAATGAATAGTTTCGATATTGATCCAGAATTCAGTCGATTGTTCTCTCTCGCCATCCTGGAACGGGCCGCTAATGCGACCCTGATCCAGCAATCAGCACCAGATGCAGACCTGACCATTGTGCTCACCGGTGATAAACAAATCCAGACCCTTGACCGCAATTTCCTGGGAAAGGATACGCCGACCGATGTACTCTCATTCCCGGCTTCTGAAACAGATCCGGAAACGGGCCGCCTTTATCTGGGTGATGTCATCATCTCTGTCCCGCGAGCTGAAGCCCAATCTTCTGCCGGGGGACATTCCCTGGAGGACGAGTTATCTCTTCTAATTGTGCACGGTGTGCTGCATCTGCTGGGGCACAACCATGCAGATGTGGGTGAAAAGAAGCGCATGTGGGGAGCACAAAATGAGATCCTGATGAGCCTTGGTGTATCTCCAATGATCATCCATGAATAAAATTAAGAAATTTTTCGTCTTGCGGGCACACTCCTTCGGGCACGCTTTTCGAGGCTGGTGGTATGTCATTCGAACCCAGCGGAATGCATGGATCCATGCGGTCATTTCAACGGCGGTGATCCTAACAGCATTCTGGGTGCATCTGGACCTTCAGGATTGGGCGATCCTGCTATTGACAATTGTACTGGTCTGGACGGCGGAATTTATTAACACAGCATTGGAGGCGGTGGTTGACCTGGCCAGCCCAGAGCAACACCCATTAGCCAAAGTCGGCAAGGATGTAGGTGCAGCGGCGGTATTAATTGCCGCCCTGACATCGATCCTGGTCGGATTGCTTGTCCTAGGTCCCCCCCTCTGGCATCATATTTCCGCCTGGATCGTTCGGTAAATTGGAAGCAGCATGTCTCTTTCCTTTCTATTCGGTACCGTAGGTTCTCCCGATGCCACTCCTCCCAACCCGGGGGGTACAGTCGGCGGGATCATTTATTCTGCGTCCATTGGCCTGGACGCCCTCGAATTGGCCTGGGTGAATGGGGTGCGGGTGGGGGAGGCGACCTGTATAGCCATCAATAAAGCGAGCGAAGAGAACAGCGTGGCTCTATCCGTCCATGCGCCGTATTACATCAATCTGAATGCCGATCCGGAGAAATGGCCAAAGCAGCGTAATTATTTAATGGATGCAGCCCATTTTGGAAATCTGGCAGGCGCGACGGATATCATTTTCCATCCCGGGTCCTATTTTACCCGTCCTGCAGATGAAGTTCTCAAAGTGGCCATCCCGCGCCTCCAATCTTGCATGGATGAAATACGTAAAAATGGTAACCCGGTCACGCTGCGACCAGAGATCAGCGGAAAAGGTGCAATGCTGGGTTCTTTGTCCGATGTGTTGGAGATGGCAAGGGCGATCCCCGGCGTGGTCCCGTGCATAGATTTCGCCCATTTGCATGCCCGTCTTGGTGACGGGGCAGTAAATACATACGATGAATGGATGGCTGTTCTGGCAACCTATTGCAAGTCTCTTGGCGATAAAGCCATGGAGCACCTGCATATCCACCTTTCAGGTATTAATTATGGCCCGAAAGGCGAGAAGAATCACCTTATTATGGAAGAGGCTGACTTGAATTTCAAGGATTTAATGCGTGCATTGCACTCTTCGGCTGTGAAAGGCCGAATCATGTGTGAAAGCCCGGTGCTGGAAGTGGATGCGCTGAAATTCAAGGATCTATGGATGGAAGTAAGCGGGGAAAGTTAAAAAGAAAGAGGCAGCGGGAAGAAACTCCAGATACCACTTTAATCACGACCTAAACATTGGCGGTAATAATACTCTTTGTCTCAGGCTCGTAGCAACAGCCTGAACTTATACCCATATACCTGATATATGCCGCGCTGAAATGATCGAAGCTGTTATATAACTGAATGGCTAGCCGGTGTAGGCGCGTGATTATCTATTCTAAATACCTTCTAACAACATCGACACCTTTTATTTTCCCTGATATAAATCCGTTCTTTTCGTACATGGAATATGCGCCATGAAAATTGCCATATTCAGTTTGTGCCTTTATTCTTGGGTATGCTTCAATAATTTTTATGCCTTTTTTCTGTGCGTCCTTTATTATTCTGTTGAGTAATTTTTGGGCTATTCCTTTTCGCCTATATTCTTTCTGTACCATGAAGCAGACTATGGATATTACATTTTCGCTCTCTTCAGAAAGATCGTTGTATTTAGGGAATGCAGATTTCATATTTACATTACACCAGCCGATCACTTTTCCGCTTTCATATGCCAAATAACCTTTCATCACGCCATTTTCAATGAGCCATTTTGCATATTCTTTTCTTATAGGACTCTTGCTGTCATACTTCTTGAGTCTAGGCATGAAGGGTCCCGTACAATAACATCCTTTCCAGTCTTGATGATCTGCGAAGGCACGATTGTCGAAGAAATCAAACCAATCTGAAGCACTCTCATATTTCATCGCTTTGATAATCATGGTTATACTCCTGCGTATGGGCGAATCGTCCGCTTCAATTAAGGAGAGCGCTTTTTATCTTCTCTTTGTTCCAGGTTTTAGGCTTTCAACATCGGCCTGAACTTATACCCGTAGATCAACATCCCGCGCTCATCGCCATCCGAGCGAAGGCGGCGGGTGACCATTTCGACCGGCATGCCAATTTCTGGTTTGGCCTCCCCCAGGTCGGTCAATTGAGCGGTCACCAGAGGACCCTCCTCCAGCTTTACCAAAGCCACAGAGTAAGGGCCTGAATCATCAAATCCGCTGGGGGCTTCGTAGATCGTGGTAAAGGAGTAAACTTCGCCGCGCCCACTGAATCTGAACGGAGTATTAATATCACAGCCACATTTTGGGCAGACTTCACGTGGTGGAAAATATCTGCGCTTGCATTTGGGGCAAATGCTGCCCACGAGGTTGTAACGCTGCTCTTTTAAACGCCAATGGCGGGCAATTTCCATTTTTTATTCCTCTCTTGCCAAGATATGGGTCACCGCAACAGATGCCGGTCCGCCCAGGGATTGAATGAGGGCGATTTTTGCATCCGCGATCTGGTTCGTTCCAGCCTGGCCACGAAGTTGCAGGGTCGCCTCGACAGCCTGGTAGATGCCGGTGGCACCTCCTGGGTTACCACGCGCCTGTAAACCACCCATTGTGGCACAGGGAACCTGGCCGGTCAGTGCTATCGATCCATCTGCAGCCAACTTCCAGCTTGTGCCCCGGGAAGCGAAACCAGCCGCCTCCAACGAGAGAGCGGCAAAGATCGAGAAGGCATCATGGTATTCGAACAGGTCCACTTGCTGAGAGTTAATCCCCGCCTTCAGGTAGGCTTGCTCAACAGATGTCTGTGCAGCGGTAAACCACAATGGATCAGCACGGTCAGCCAGGGAAAGTGTGTCGGAGGCAATGGTCGAGGCGGCAACATGGATTGCAGGGTAGTGGTACCCTTTAGGGAGTAATTCCCGGCGAGTTAAAATAAGCGCGGCAGCCCCGTCAGCAAAAGGAGCCACATCGAACAGCTTGAGGGGGTCGCAAACCGGATCAGCTCTCTGATAATCATCCGGCGTAATTGCATTCCTATATAAAGCATTCTGGTTGCCCATACCATTAGCATGGGCGATCAGTGGGAATCCTCCCAGCCCATCGGTAGGTAGTTGATATTCATAGAGATATCGACGGGCCAGTAAGGCGGCTTGAGCGATGGATGTCATCCCGTGGATTGACTCATTGTCCGCATCTGCGAGGGTGGCGAGCGCAGATTCCACCTCTGGTCCGATCGTGTCAGTGAATTTCTCCACACCGACGACCAGCGCTACATCCACCAATCCGCTTGCGACAGCCAGGTAACCCTGTCGCAAGGCAGCACCGCCTGAGGCACCTCCTGCCTCAAGCGTCTCAGCTTCAATACCGGCTAGGCCAGAATAATCCGCAAGCAGGGTGCCCAGGTGCGCCTGCCGGGATAATGTGGAGGCCAGCATGTTGCCAACATAAAGAGCCTGGGGCTTGAGATGATCAGCATCCTCGATGGCGGCTCGCATGGCTTTGGTAGCCATGGAGCGCAGGGATATCTCCCAAATTTCATCAACAGGGATCTGCCCGACCCCGGCAATGATAACATCAGTCTTTTTGCACATTCTATTTCATCACTATTTTGCCACGCAGGCGGGTATAGGTGGCATAATCAATCTCGGTGCGGCGAGAAATGTATTCCTGAGTTTTGGGAGCTCGGTCTCGCCGATCCATTAATTTGTCGGTCACAGTGATGTCGAAGGCGTCTGAACCAGCACCGGATCCGAACGAAACCATCAAGATACGATCGCCTGGACTGGCTCCATCGAGAATGGCGGTCAATCCAATGATGGCTGCACCGGCGTAGGTATTGCCAATCACCGGGGAAAGCAAGCCGGGGGCGATCTGCGCAGGGGCGAAGCCAAGCAGGGAGGCAGCCCGTTGGGGAAACTTGGTATTCGGCTGGTGGAAAACAGCCCATTGGTAGTCCCCGGGAGTTGTACCGAGAGCCTCCAGCATGATCTTCCCGGCAGAGATGATGTGTTTAAAGTAAGCTGGCTCACCGGTGAAACGGTTGCCATGCTCAGGATAGCGCTGGTACTCGCGCCGCCAGAAATCTGGCGTGTCGGTGACATAGGAGTACGATGCGTTGATGACCGCCAGCGACTCATCCGCGGGTCCGATGACGAAGGCTGCGCCCCCAGCTGCGGCGGTATATTCCAGAGCATCGCCCGGTTTGCCCTGTGCAGTGTCCATTCCGATGGCGACAGCGTAGTGTGCCATGTTCGAACCGACCAAGCCCATTGCCATGACTATGGCTTCCGTCCCGGCTTTGCAGGCAAACTCCAGATCAGCAGCCTGGACGTGGGGTGCAGCACCAATCGCTTCAGCAATGATGGTGGAAGTGGGTTTGACAGCATAAGGGTGGGATTCAGATCCGGTCCAAACGGCACGGACTTCACTCGATTCAATCCCGGCGCGTTTCATTGCATTACGGGCGGCTTCGATGGACATGCTGATCACGTCCTCGTCCTGGCCTGGAACTGCCTTCTCTTTAATCGGTAGACCTGCGGTGCGACCGCCGGTCCAGATACGGGCGACTTCCCTGGCAGGGAGGCGGTAGCGCGGCACATAAGCCCCATAACCAACGATGCCAACCGGGCGGGAGGGTTTAAGTAAGGTATTATTTTCTGTCATGCAAATCTCCTGCAACAGGGATGCCAATAGGTTTGTTTGTGCGCCATTATAGACCCAATAAATTATTGAAAAGACTTCAATATTTCTTCAGCCCGGTCAATGCGTACGGTTTTCTCAGCGATCATCTGGGCGGCGACCTTTTCGATCAGAACACCGGTCGCTCCAGCTGTTATTGCCACCTGGCGGGCATGCAGGGACATATGTCCACGCTGGATCCCTTCAGTAGCGAGAGCCCGCAGGGCGGCAAGATTTTGGGCCAGCCCGACTGAGACAATAATCCCGGCCAATTCTGAGGCGGTCTTAACCCCCAATAATTTTAATGCAGCTATTGCAGTGGGGTTAACCTTGGTTGCACCACCGATGATCCCAACTGCCATTGGCATTTCCACTTCCCCGGTGAGGTTTCCGTTTTTATCCTTGCCCCAAATACTGAGGCTGGTATATCGCCCGTCGCTGGCAGCGTAGGCATGTGCTCCGGCCTCGATGGCACGCCAGTCGTTGCCCGTGGCAATTATCACCGCGTCCACGCCGTTCATTATCCCTTTGTTGTGAGTGGCTGCGCGGTATGGATCTACCGCAGCTAAGGCCCAGGCTTCAATAATACCATCCCGAACTTGGCCGCCGGTAAATACACGACCATCTGCATCAGTAAAACCCAGTTCATTGAGCGGGACAGTACATTGCGCCTTGGCTAATCGCCGGTCTGCCAGATTCGAAAGTATACGTAGATGGACACGCCCTCCAGTGATCTGTTCCACCCGCGGAGCCAGTTTTTCACAGGCCGTATTAACGGCATTGGCACCCATGGCATCCCGCACGTCGTAGATCAGGTGAACAACCAGAAACGGGCCGATCGGGGAGTCTTCTATTATCCGGATTTCCAGATCACGCGCTCCCCCCCCAGATTTCATCAATACCGGGTCAATGGTATTGGCTTCAGCAAGGAGTTGCGGCTTTTGTTCCAATAATTTCACACTGGCGGAGAACAGGTCCTGTATATCTAAGACCTGCATCTGACCGATCATCTCAGGCTCGGTTGTGGTTGTATTAAATCCACCCCCGGCGCGGACCAATTTTGCCATGAACGAAGCTCCGGCGATCACTGATGGTTCCTCGATGGCCATCGGGATTAGCAGCTCGCGTCCATTGACAATAAAATTTAACCCGATACCCAGGGGCAGGGCAAAGGTCCCGATGGCATTTTCAACCATGTGGTCAGCCTGGGCCATGGTCAGGCCCGAAACCTGGAACGCAATGATCTCTTCGGTGGTCAACCCCGAGGCTTCTGCCAGTTTCTTCAGGCGTTGACCCAGTGGAAGATTGTAAAATCCAACAATCCGGGATGTGGTCATGGGACAATTTTATCAGGTTAGGCTGGCAAAATCTATCAAACTTGTCTTATAATGGATATGTGGAGTAAAATTGTCTTTATTGAGGTATCTAGATGCTGCTGTCACGTGAAGAGCTGCAAGACAGATTGATTGCACTGCACCAGGCAAGCTTGGAACTGGTTAAAGATGTTTCGCTGGAGACCTTACTGGAGCGGATCACCTCAGTGGCTTGCAATCAATCTGGTGCCAGGTACGCTGCACTGGGCGTGCTGGATGATGAGGGAAAACTCAGACAGTTCATCACGGTAGGAATGTCAGCCGAAGAAATAAAACAGATGCCACATCCACCTCGGGGATTGGGTTTGATTGGTGCGATGATGCGCGGAGACAGCGGTACCATCCGCATCCCCGAGATCGAAGACGATCCACGCTCGGTCGGTTTCCCGGAAAATCATCCAGAAATGCATTCGCTTCTAGGTGTACCGATCCGATTGGGTGAACGGCAGCTAGGTCAGATCTATCTGACCGATAAGATCAATGGTGCAGAATTCACCCCTGACGATGAGAAGATCATCGAAATGCTGGCTGCCTATGCGGGGGTTGCAATTGAAAATGCCCGTCTTTATGAACGCTCACAGGAACATGAAGCGGCCCTTACCAGCCGAAATGAACAATTAGCCTTGCTCAACCAGATATTATCAGCTCTTTCCTCATCACTTGAACTGGAAGAAATCCTGAATAAAACGCTTGCCCTGCTGATGGCTCATTTCAAGGTGGAGGCGGGAGAAATATTCCTGATGGAGGAAGACGGTGAGACATTGAGGCTGGTATTACACCGTGGCGAAGCTGCAGAAGCCTTCTGGACCCGCACTCGATATAAGATCGGCGAAGGGATGGTTGGCAAGGTAGCACAAACGCTCGAACCGATCATCAATAATCACCTTGAACAGGACGAACTGGTTACTCGTCAGGCAGTCGTCGATGCCGGATTCAAGCAGATTACCTGCATCCCCCTGACAACACGCGGCGAAGTGGTCGGGGTGTTGACCATTGCTGCCCGCAGCCGTAAAGCAATCTCAAAAAACGGCATGCAATTGCTGATGTCGGTTGCCGCTGGAGCTGGGACCGCCATTGAGAATGCCCGCTTGCATTCCAATGTTCGCCGTCTTGCAGTCCTGGAAGAACGTGAACGCATTGGGATGGATTTGCACGATGGCACGATCCAGTCGATCTATGGAGTAGGCCTTGCGCTGGAAAATGCCCGCATGCTGCTGCGTGAAAATCCACAGGTCGCGGAAGATCGTTTACAAAAAGCGATGGAAGACCTGAACCATACCATCCGTGATATACGGAACTACATACTTGATCTACGCCCGCGCCAGCTGCACGGCGAGAGTCTGATTGAGGGGCTGGGACGGTTGATCACAGAATTCCGGCAGAACACCAAACTGGAGGTCAGCCTGGCTGGACCGAAAGAACCCATGACCGATCTGACTCAGGTGAATGCCATGTCGCTGTTCCATATTTGTCAGGAAGCCCTGGCGAATATCGCCAAACATGCCAAAGCATCCAAGGTCTCAATAGACCTGTGGGCTACCTCTGAACGCATCTTATTGGAAGTCTCAGATGATGGCCAGGGTTTTGAATTGGAAAAAGCGAACAAAACAGTAGGTCATGGCCTGGCAAATATGCAGACCCGCGTCCAGAATGTGGGTGGCGATCTGGATATCACTTCAGCTCCCGGCGAAGGCACGTCCATTCTTGCATGGGTACCACGCCAGCCAGACCAACCAATCGCCCAAACTTGATTTTTTTCCATAACGAAACGCAGGATTTTGGGTTTCACGTTTCACGCAATATATGGGAATCCCAAATCAGAAATTTTAAGATTCCTCGCTGGATTTCCAGTAGCATAGCAAGTGGTATAAACAAAACCCAAGCTGTGGCGGTCGTGATTATGTACCCGGCGTTGGTAGGGGTGATTTGCATGAGTAGGAAGCAAGCCGGGAGTCGTTTTTCAGAATGTTGTTTTAAGATTGGGGATACCTTAAAAAATAGCATGTTTTTAATATTGCGTAGGTTTGGCGTATGGAACAATCCCATTATTTCTGCTAGAATGAACTCGTAAAGGATAGCGGGTACTGTCCTTTCCCCTATAAGTTGGTAAGTCAGAACCAAATATTAGGTCGAATGGCTTCCTCCTGCATGAGCAGGAGGGTATATGTCTCTATACCAAAACACTGAAGATCGGAAACATTGGAGGAAATATGGACGCCGAGCAGGCCTGGCAGTCAGCATTGGGGCAACTCCAAATGGAGATGCCAAAGGCATCATTTGATACCTGGGTCCGCAATACCCGGATCGCATCTTATTCAGATGGGTTATTTACCATTGGTGTGGACAATGCCTATGCCCGCGATTGGCTTGAATGCCGGTTGTCCAGTACGGTGACCCGCCTGCTTATGGGCATAATGAACCGTTCAGTGAATGTATCTTTCGTTGTAAGCAGCGATGACGAAACGTTGCCAGACAAAGTGATTACCCCAGCAGATACCACAATCCCCCTAGAGGAGGACGTGGCCTATCGACCACGCAGCGTTACCCTCAACCCACGTTACACGTTTGACAATTTTATTGTTGGCCCAAACAACCGCCTGGCGCATGCTGCTGCTCAGGCTGTTGCGGAGAGCCCAGCTACGGCTTATAACCCTCTGTTTCTCTATGGGGGGGTTGGCCTGGGTAAGACACACTTGCTACATGCGATCGGTAATTATTGTCAAGACCATGGTTTGATCGTGCTTTACGTTTCATCTGAAGAATTTACCAACGATATGATCAATGCTATCCGGTCCCATACCACGCAAGCTTTCCGGGAAAAATATCGCTCTACAGATGTATTGCTGGTGGACGATATCCAGTTCATAGCCGGGAAAGAATCAACGCAGGAAGAATTTTTCCACACCTTCAACACTTTGCACGGCCAGAACAAGCAGATCATAGTTTCCTCTGACCGTCCTCCTAAATCATTGATCACGCTTGAAGAACGCCTGCGTTCCCGATTTGAGTGGGGTCTTACCGCTGATATCCAGCTCCCCGACTTTGAAACCAGACTTGCGATCCTTCGATCCAAGTCTGAGCGGCTCGGCCAGAGTTTGCCGGCCGAGATCATGGACCTGATCGCCCACCGGGTCCAGTCCAATATCCGTGAGCTGGAAGGGGCGCTTAACCGTGTGGTTGCTTTTTCCGAACTGAGCGGGACCCCCCTTACCAACCAGATGGCTGAAATGGCCTTGGCAGATCTCTTGCCTCAACATGGAGATGTAAAGCCTGGTGCAGTGGTTGACATGGTTTCAAAAGCATTTAATATCTCCGTAGACCGTCTGCTCAGCCCCGACCGGTCGCGGGAGGTGGCTCTGCCGCGACAAATAGCCATGTATCTGATGCGCGAAACTAACCTCTCACTGCCACAAATTGGACAAGCCCTGGGAGGTCGTGACCATACAACAGTCATGTATGCCTGCGAAAAGGTGGCTGATTTGCTCGAGCGGGATGATAAAGTACGCCGCCAGGTGGTGCAGATCCGGCAGCAGCTGTATGCGTGAATTGTTTCTGCGCGGTTAAGTTTCGTTCACCATTTCCCCGCCGAAGATCTTTTTATCGAGCACATGCCGGTCTTCGTCGAATCGAAATATCACTTCAATACGTTCAAAACAATGCTCATTGCCGATCAATACCTTACGGCAGGTGTAAAAAGGTTTCCCCTTTTCATCGATCTCCAGGCTCGGCTCATTATTAATATTCACCTGTCCATGGATGATTTCGCCGCAGCGATCGCATTTAACCGAGAATGGTAAGAATTTTCCGGTGGGGCGTTGAGAAGAAAACAGTTGTTTTAGAAAACTCATAGCTGCCTCCTGGTTTAAGAGAAGTATAGCATGGGTTTTACCGGCATATGAATAGAAGGTCGGGAGCAGGGGAAATACCAACCAATTGTCAGGTTCTGGACCGCTTCGCCCATTATAGGGACGAATAGGATTCTCCGAGATTATCCATGTCTTTCAGGCCGATCTTCAATCTTAAGTGAATGTATTCAAATTCTAGGTGTTTTTTGCGTTCAGCTGGTCTCGTTTTTTATTTTCATGAGGTTCGCGTCAGGTATGACGGGGTTTTACCAGGCTGGTAGCATATGTGCACCAGGTGGTAGCATTTCTATGCAACGGAATTACTTCAGCATGCTGGAATTTGTGGTATACTACCGCCGCTTTCGTAGAGGAAGCATATTCTGCCCGGGACGGGCAACAAGCGTCCCTGAGCGGGTAATTTATCCCCGCTAAACCCGCATGCCCTTTATCATGAGGGCCTGATCAGAAGGAGAAAAATGGCTGTTGTTTCAATGAAGGCGCTCTTGGAAAGTGGAGTCCATTTTGGTCACCGGACGAATAAGTGGCATCCCAGCATGAAGCCGTATATTTTCACCGAACGCAATGGTATACATATCATCGA
>Ga0182021_10000765_pt1 | contig 35785 bp, 24 predicted proteins | sample 612E3MmetaG_FD_120493 | JGI IMG/M metagenome (GOLD analysis project Ga0182021, IMG submission 120493) | Permafrost microbial communities from Stordalen Mire, Sweden - 612E3M metaG (Illumina Assembly) | ecosystem: Environmental > Terrestrial > Soil > Wetlands > Permafrost | place: Sweden...
GATGATCTTGGTCACGAAGTCGACGGTGAGCGGCTCGACGTAGGTGCGGTCGGCCATTTCCGGGTCGGTCATGATGGTGGCGGGGTTGGAATTGACCAGCACCACCCGGAAGCCCTCCTCGCGCAGGGCCTTGACCCCTTGCGTGCCCGAGTAGTCGAACTCACAGGCCTGGCCGATGACGATGGGGCCGGAACCGATGATGAGGACGGACTTGAGATCTGTTCTTCGAGGCATTACTCGGACCGCTTCCGGTCAAGAACATGGCCCTCGCGGTCGAGCTGGAAACCCTCGGGCAGTTTCTTTTCCACGCCACCCCGGTGCCCATGCACCAGCCAGCCGAGTTCGGCGAACCCCTCGGCGATGCGAATGCGCAGTCGCAAGCTCTCCTCGGTGTCGGAGACGAAAACCTGCAAGAGCGCCTCGCGCGCCACATCCTCGTTCTTCAGGCGCAACAGACTTTCCACCGCGGCGAAGCGGACGCCCTCGTCCATGTCAGCCAGATAGGGCGCCACCAGCGACGGCGCCCTTGGGTCCTTTTGCTGGCTGAGATGGCGCAGCAGCTGAATTTTCTTGGTTGGGTCGCGTTCGTAGCCCGGCTCGTGCTCGGCCAAGACCTCCTCAACGATGGTGAATTCCTCTTCCTTGCTCGCCACCTTGGGCAAAAGGCGCAGCGGCCACGACACTGAATCCGAGGAACGCAGGTAGCGTTTGACCGCTGGCAGCGCCGCGCGGCCCTTGGCCGCAACGGTGTCGAAGACCCACTCCTTCTCCTGCTCGTCCTCGATGGACTTGTCGTACGCCATGCCGAACCGGCACAGCAGGCCGTAGAGGGCTGCATCGGAGCCTTCATTGGCCAACCCTTCCATGGCCTTGTAGCGCTCGGGCGACTGCAAGTACTTGTGCGTCGCGCGCCGGATGAGGTTCGCCAGCGCGCGTTCTTCGCGCTTCTCCTTCGAGAAGAGATCGAACAGGCCCATGGGTCGGCGGAATCTATACCACAGGGCAGAGTTACGGCCGCAACCAAAGGGAGCCAGACGATTCGTCTCGTCGGCTACCCGCCGTCGAGAACGCACAGGAGACACAGGCCTCAGAGTGGCGGCAGGGGGAGTCTCGGCGACATCCATCGGCACCCAACGCCCGATTGTCCGTCAGTTTGGTGTATACACAGCCGGTCACTTGGGCTTTACAGAGTTGAAAACACGCCTTGGGCGCCGGCTTGTCTATGGCCTGGACGCGGACGCCAAGATCTTCGGGGTCTGTTTCCTGGCCCTTCTGCCCCTGTACTGGGCTCCGCTCTTCGTTACCAAGGTTCTGCCCGGGCTGGACCTGCCTTTCCACCTGGCGCTGGCCGACATGCTGGGCAAGCACGGCTCGTCCGCCTCTCCCTACGCGGCATTCTACCAGGGCAGTCTCCGTGTGGCGCCCTATGCGGCTCACTACCTCCTGCTGGTCGCGCTGGGCAAGGTGATGAACCTGCTCGCCGCGCACAAGCTGATCGTGGCGCTCTACATCGCAGCGATGCCGCTCTCCACTGGTTCACTGCTTGTGGCCTGTGGGCGCAGTCGCGTTCCGGCGCTGCTGGCTTTCCCGCTCGCGTACAACCTGACGCTGCACTACGGTTTCATCAGTTTTGCGCTCTCGCTGCCGGTGCTCATGTTGCTGCTGGCGCAAACGGTCAAGCACCTCCACAGTCCGACCGGCCAGGTGTGGCGAAGCTGGATCTGGACAGCCGCGGCGGCCGTGGCCCTCTTCCTGTGTCACCTGCAGAACTTTCTCTACGGTGTGGGCGCGGTCCTGGCGTTCGCGTTTCTGGCCCCCCTGTCTTGGCGCCGCCGGTTGCTGGGTTCGAGCACGCTCTTGCCGGCTCTCGTCGCCCTGGCGTACTGGCAATTCCTTGGCTCCGTGTCTGGTGCGACCGGACCCGCCAAGACCACGTTTGCCTACGCCTGGGAGGTGCTCAAGCGCCATCGCCTGCAGGACCTCAACCGGGGCAGCTTCCTGCACGATTTCGGTCTGCGTCTCTGGGCCATTCCGGCGCATGCCATGCGCGCCTTTACCGACCAGGTGGACATTCGAGCCTGCCAAGCCTTGCTTGTCCTGACCGCCGTCTACTTGGTCGCCGGGCTGGTGGCCTGGAGGGGCCTGCCGGCCCCGACCCCGTCGCGCCCCCGCCTGCGGATGGGGCCAGCTATCGGGGTGGCCTTTGCCGGTGCGATGACCGCCTATCTGATGTTGCCGCACCATTTGGGCGAGCTCGACTTGATGACCTTCCATCCGCGCTTTGCCGTGCTGGTCGCGCTGATGGCCATCGTGTTGGTGCCAGCTGGGCTTGGACGTGTGCGTGGCGTTCTTCGGTTTGTCGTTCCCGTGCCGGCCGTGATCCTGTGCACTATCTACGGCTACCAACTGATCGTGCACTACCGCATGTTCGCACGAGAGACCGCGGATTTTGTGGAGGTGATGCGCAAGACGCCGCCGGGAGGCAAGGCCCTGGGGGTGGTGTTCAACCGCAGTTCGCACGTGATGCGCATCGAGTCGATTCTGCTTGGCCTGCCCGACCTCTACGTGGCCACCCGGTCAGCGCCCGGCAGCATGGCGCCTTTGTCCTACTGTGGGATGCGCCACATGCCTTGCGCGCAGAAGCCTGCTGGCGCGGACCTGCCGGACCCGTGGAGGCCCTACGACATCCACCCCACCACAACCGTGCCGATCTTCGACTACTTCTTCGTGCGCAGTCCACCCCCGGGCGCCAACCTCTTTGGGCCGTATCGCGACAGCATGGAAATTCTGGCCCGCAGCGGAACCTGGACCGTATACCGCAAGAAGCCTGGTGCAGTCTTTCCGACGCAGGCGCCGCCCCCTCCGGTTACGCCGGTGCCAGCGCGCTGATGCCTTCGGCCGCAGGGGTCCTTCGCCACGCGGTCATCCGCACCACCTGTTTCCCGACGGCGGAAAGGATTTACCGTCGCTCAACAAGCTACGAATTCTCGAGCGGTTGTACTAGCCTCTTCCCACAATGCCTCGCCCTCCTGACCAGGCCACGCTCGAACGACTGAAGCAGATCGCCGGTCCGGCCGGCTGGAGTGACGATCCAGACACCTTGGCGCCGCATCTGGTGGAATGGCGCAGTCGCTACCAGGGCAAGACCTCGCTTCTGCTCAAGCCAGCGAATACCGCGGAAGTGGCGGCCATCGTCCGGGTGTGCGTCGAGGCCGAGGTGGGCATCGTGCCGCAGGGGGGAAACACCGGCCTAGTGGGTGCGCAGATCCCAAACGCCAACGGCCACGAGGTCCTGGTCAACCTGTCGCGCATGAACCGGGTGCGATCCGTGGATCCAATCAACAACACCCTGACCGCCGAGGCGGGCTGCGTGTTGGCGGCGGTCCAGCAAGCTGCAGCCGAGAAAGACCGGCTCTTCCCGCTCAGCCTGGCCGCGGAAGGCAGTTGCCAGATCGGTGGCAATCTTTCGGCCAATGCGGGAGGCATCCACGTGCTCCGCTACGGAAACTCGCGCGACCTGGTGCTGGGGCTGGAAGTCGTCACCGCCCAAGGCGAGATCTGGGATGGCCTGCGCGGGCTGCGCAAGGACAACACCGGCTACGATCTCAAGCACCTCTTCATCGGCGCCGAGGGCACGCTGGGGATCATCACCGCCGCCGTGTTGAAGCTGTTCTCGCGCCATCGTCAGGTGGAAACCGTGTTTGCAGCGGTGCCCACCCCAGAGGCGGTGCTCGATCTTCTGACCTTGGCGCGCGAAGTGTCGGGTGACGGCGGGGTGCTGGCTTTCGAGATGATCTCGCGCTTCGCCCTCGACTTGGTGGGCAAGCACGTGGCGGGATCTATTGATCCGCTGGCCACGCGATCGCCATGGTACGTCCTGGCCGACCTGACGGTTCCGCGCTCCACCGCCGAGGCCTTCATGACAAAGGCCCTGGAGCACGGCCTCGTCACCGACGCGGCTTTGGCGGGCAGCGCGGCCCAGGCCGCGGCGCTGTGGAAGCTGCGTGAATCCATCTCCGAGGCGCAGAAGCGGGAAGGCGGGAGCATCAAAAACGACGTGTCGGTGCCCTTGTCGCAGATCCCGGGCTTCATCAAGCAGGCGCTGGCCGCGGTGGCAGAGCTGGTTCCCGGCATCCGACCCGTGCCCTTTGGTCATGTGGGCGACGGCAACCTGCACTTCAACTTCAGCCAACCCGCGGGCATGGACCAAGGGGCGTACCTTGCTCGCTGGGAGGAAGTGAGTCGCGTCGTGCACGCCATCGTGGCGGCCCACGGCGGGTCGATCAGCGCCGAACATGGCATCGGGGTGGCCAAGCGCGAGGAGGTGCGGCGCTACAAGAGTGCGGTCGAGTTCGACCTCATGCGCCGGATCAAGCAGGCCCTGGACCCCAAGGGCATCATGAATCCGGGCAAAGGCATCGTATGAGCGGGTGAGGTTGGTTCGTCCGCCAGTGGACGAAAACGCGTCGCATCCATTGGTTGTGGAGTTCCCGTAATCATTGACAAATCTTACGCGCCAGACACCCTTACAGCGGCATGTAGGGCCATGAAGGCCGCGGGATGCAATTGGGCCTGCGATTGGGGTGTCTGGAACAGCAGCAACCGACTCAGGAGAAGCAAGAGCTATGACGAGAACAAGACTGGTACTCTGTCTGGCAGTGATTGGTGCGATGGGCGCTTGTGGCGGACGCAGTGGGCTTCACGTGTCAACCGGAGACGGAGGTCGCGTCGGGGATGGCAGTACCGATGCTCGCTTCGATGTCACAGGCCAGGACGGCCGCTTCGAAGGCGGCCTTGGGTCGGATGCCGGGGCCGATGTCGTGGCGTCGGATGCCAGGTTCGACGTCGTGGCGTCAGATGCCAAGGTCGATGTCGTGGCGTCGGATGCCAGGTTCGATGTCGTGACGTCAGATATCGTGGTTTCTGACAGCAGGATCGAGGGCGGCACATCGGACGTGCGCGCCGAGGCTGGCGGTCCCGACGTTGGCAGAGACGTGGCCCAGACCGATGCAATCCGGGCTGATGTGTCTCCTCCCACCGACGGACCGCGCGACGCCTACATCGACGCGGCCCCGACCGTGTCGAGCCTCGAGATCTCGCCGGCCAGTCCGAAGGTCAACGTGGGAATCCCACTCTCGGTCGTGATCACGGCCGTCTACTCTGACGGGAGCACGAAGGACGTGTCCAGCTCCTCGACGGTGACATCCAGCGCCACCACCATTCTGACCGTGGCCGGAACCGCCCTCAACGGTGTCAAGGCTGGAACCGCGACCATTACCGCGACTTACCAGGGCAAGACCGCGACCGCGACCGTCACGGTGGTCGATACGTCGCTGCAGTCGATCAGCATCCAATCGGTCGCGCCCCTGTCCATCGGTGGGACGGTGAAGCTAGTGGCCACCGGGGTGTTCGCCGACGGCACTAAACAGGACGTGACCTCCCAGGCGACCTGGACCTCGTCCAGCCCGGCCATAGCGACCGTCGGCGATACCGGCACCAGCAAGGGCCTGGTCACCGGCGTCGCGGTGGGCACGGCCACTGTGACAGCCGCCGTCCAAGCGATCAGCGGGACGGTTCAGATTAGTGTAGCGGCGAAGAAGATCGCGAGCATCGGGATTACGCCCACCCAGCCGATCCTGCAGCGGGGCGTGACCCAAGCTTTCAAGGCCACGGCCGTCTACGATGACATCTCCACCAGCGATGTGACCCAGCAAGCGACATGGTCGACGGGCGATGCCGCCGTGCTGACCGTGGTCGCCACGGGAACCGATGCCGGCCGGGCCACGGCCCAGGCTGCGGGCAAGACCACCATCACAGCCACGCTGGCCGGGATCACTGGCACGACCTCGGTGACGGTGACCAGCCCGCGACTGACCTCCATCACGGTGAGCCCAGCCACGGCCACGATCATGGTAGGGGGCACGAGGTCGTTCACCGCGCAGGGAAACTATGCGGATCGTTCGACCGCCGACCTCACTGACTCGGTGACTTGGTCTTCAAGCGACACGACCCTGTTGTTGGTCTCCAACGCAACCGGGACCCGGGGCCAGGCCACAGGACAGGCGGTTGGCACTTGCAACATACAGGCCGCGCTGTCGGGAGTGACGGGGACGGCTGCGGTGACCGTGTCTGCGGCACCGCTGCTCAGCATTGCGGTGACCCCCAATCCGCTCAACCTGCCACTCGATCTGACTCTCCCGCTAAAGGCCACGGCCACCTACGGGGATGCGACCACGACCATCACCCAGGACGTGACGGCCTCCGCGACCTGGACGGTCGCGGAGAGCTCGATCGCCACGGTGGGCAACGCCGGGACGGCGGCCGGTAAGGTCACGGGCAAGGCGGTTGGCACCACGACCGTGACCGCGACCCTGTCTGGGATCAGCGGGTCGGCCACGGTGAACGTGGCCAATCCCAAGCTGCTTTCGATCACCCTGACGCCTGCCACCGCCACGGTCACGGCGGGCGGCAAGCAGCCCTTCATCGCGACAGGGAACTACGACAATTTGACCACCGCGGACCTCACGACCCTGGCGACCTGGTCATCCAGCAACACCGCGGTTGCCGAGGTGTCGAATGCAGCCGGAAGCGAAGGCTTGGCGACCACCCTGGTTCGGGGTACGTCGACCATAGCGGCGACCTTCTCTGGCGTGCAGGGGACGGCAGCCCTGACGGTTGGCGATCCCCTCTTGGTCGGGATCATGGTGACACCGGCGACCGCCACCATCGCGGTAGGCGACACGCAGCCTTTCACTGTGAGGGGCGTCTACGCCAACGGTACGACCGGCGCCATCACGGGCGCGAACTGGTCATCGTCGTCTGCCGCAGTGGCCACCATCGCCGCTACCGGCGGTGGTCGAGGCGGGGGCGGCGGGGGCGGCGGGGCCACGGCCACGGGCGTCGGCCCGGGAACGGCCACCATCACGGCAAGCTATGGCACCGACGGCGGCACCAGCTTCAGCGATACGGCGATACTCACGGTGAACGCAGTGGTGACAAGGAATCCGACAGCGATCCGGCTGACGCCTGCCACCGCCTCGATTCCGGTCAATGGGAACCAGCCGTACACGGTCTACTTGGACTATGACAATGGAACCACCCAGCAGATTACGACCGGCGTCACATTGACCACGTCAGACGGCACTGTGGCGGCCGTGGCGGGGGGTGGCCGTGGCGGGCCGCCCGGCGGCGGCTTGGTGGTCACCGGTGTGGGCGCAGGAATCGCAACCGTCACCGCCACCTACACGACCGGCGCTCAGACCTTCACCGATACGGCGACGATCACTGTCACGGTGTCCACCGTCACCCAGGTCGGCCTGTACATCACCCCAGCCACGGCCTCGGTGAGCGTGAATGGGACGCAACAGTTCCAGGCCTTTGCCACCTACAGCAATGGAACGAGCACCGCCGTGACCAACAACGCCGGATGCACATGGACCACCTTGAACGCGACCCTGGCCACCATCACCAATGGCGCCGGCGGCGGTCGGGGCGGCGGCGGGGGTGGCGGTCTTGCCACCGGCCTGGCCGCTGGCAGCGCGACCATCAACGCAAGCTTCGGCGGCTTCAGCGACACGGCCACTCTTACCATCGCTGCGCCGCCGGTGCTCAGCAGGCTGGTGGTAACCCCACCAACGGCCACCATTCAAGTCGACCTGACCCAGCCCTTCACGGCAACGGCCGTCTATGACAATGGCACTGCCGCTCCGGTGACTGGGACTGCCACTTGGAATTCGTCTGACCCGGCCGTCGCAGTCATGGGTGTCGGCGGCGGCGGCCGAGGCGGGCCTGGGCCCATCGTGGGTGGCGGCACGGCAACCGCGCTCGCGGTTGGCACCGCGACCATCAGCGCGACCTATACCGAGAACGGGGTCACGGTAACCGGAACCGCGGTGCTGACCGTTACCGATCCCCCGTTGCTGTTGCTCGAGATCTCGCCGACCAACCCGACCGTAAGCCTGCTGAACCCGAACCAGCCCTTCGTGGCCACCGCCATCTACAGCGACTACAGCGTACGGAATGTGACCGCGTCGGCTGCCTGGTCGTCGTCGAATGGCACCGTGGCGATCATCTCGACCTCGGGCGGGACCGCTGGCCGCGCCACCGGGCTGACTGCAGGCACCAGCACGATCACCGCCAGCTACGGCGGGATGTCGGCTTCCACCACCCTGACCGTGGTTTCCAGGAAGGTGACCACGATCCAGGTGACCCCCACCAACCCGACCGCCCATATTGGCATCAATCAGCCCTTCGTGGCCACGGCGGTCTACGACGACACCACTACCGGGACGGTCACGGGAGGCGCGACTTGGACGTCTTCGGATTCCACCGTGGCGCCTGTCGGAAGCACGGGCGGCTCCACCGGGGTGGCCACGCCTATCAAGGCCGGCACGACGACCATCACCGCCACCTATCAGGGCGTGTCCGGGACCACGCTGCTCACGGTCAGCGGCGCGACCCTGACGTCGATCGCCATCACGCCGTCGCCCCTGAACGTCGTTGTGGGCGGGCACCAGCAGCTCACCGCGACCGGCACTTGGGCCGACGCGCCGCCCACCACCGCCGACATCACGAACAACGTGACTTGGCTGACGTCCAACGGTGACGCCGGCGGCGACGCGATCGCCACGGTTTCGAACGCGGCTGGCTCGCGCGGGCTCTTGACCGCGATCAGCGCCGGCTCGGTCACCGTGTCGGCCATCTTCCGGGGCGTGACCGGCACCCTGGCCGGCACAGTCACTGCCTCGCATTAGGATCGCGCTGCGGTGACGGTGTCGGACTCGGCTCCGTAGCCGTTGGCAAAGATCGTCAGGACCGACGGCGCTCCCCGCTGCCGGGTGACGGTGACTTTGGATAGCTCTGCCCCACAGCAGTACGGCCGAGGAACGCAACCTGCATCACTACTACAGACGGGACAGCTCAATAGCCCGGCGCAACCAAGGAGGAACACATGGACTTGCCATCTGCCGAAGGTCTACGACCGGGAGCTGACCGGCCGCGGACTGATTGCGCGGCGACACAGGATGGGGTTCAGGGAGCTGGCGACATAGTGGAGGCGGAGAGTGAACCGCGGCAGACGGCAGCGCCCTGTGGGCAGGCAGACACGAAACCACCTGAGCCGGCGGCCGGCGGTTCGCAGGATTCGCCATTGCTGACTGCAGACTCTGCAACGGAAGGCGCGGGCATTTTCGACCAAGCCCCTCAGGCACAGCAGGCCGACGACCCACCCGCCACGGAGGAGCAAACCACAGCGTCTAACTCGTCGGCTGAAGAGGAGCTTATCAGGAACTGGCCCACCCTTGACAAGCCGGATAGCGGCCTTCGTTCCCACGCGCGCCGATGGCCCCTCTTGTTGCTGACTCTTGCCCTGGTTGGCGGCGGGAGTCTCTACGCCATGCGGATTGGCCCGAACAAGAGCCGAGCCTTGGCATCTTCCGCAGCAGCCGCGGCAGCAACCCCGACTGCAGATTGTGCGCCGGCGATCGACATGGGCGCGGGCGAGACCAATCGAGCAGGCGGGCAGCCTGTCGACCAGATGGCAGGCTTGCAGCCGGCGCTCGCGCCGGTCAGCCCAGAAGACCAGGCTGCGGCCTCGGCGGATGCTGAGGCCAGCCCGGCGAATCCGGCCGAGCAGGAGGCAGGAGGCCGACCCCAGGTGGCATATGGCGAGACACCGAGCCAGGCGGTCGACGGTGTCGAGGCCCATGCGCCCACAGAAGGTGATGCTGCGTCGGCGACAGAGGAACTGGGTGAGCGCTGCCGCAAGGCCGATGCCAGGGGAAAGGGCAAGCCCCTGGGGGTATTGGCCGCATGTCGTCCAGCCATCGAGGCTGAGCCCCGGGCGGCCGATATCATGGTGATTCTAGCCCGCGCGGCGATCGATCTCGGCCGCGCGGCCGAGGCGAGGTCTTGGGCGAGGAGGGCGTTGCAGGTCAAACGCGATCTGCCCGACGCCTACGTCTTCCTGGGTGGGGCCGAACAGGTGATGGGCAGATCAGCCGAGGCCAAGGCTGCATACAAGAAGTACCTGGAGCTTGCCCCCACTGGCCGCCATGCGCGCGAGCTGCGCGCCATTGTCGACAGGCTGTAGCAACAGAGATTGCGGCCGCAGGGCGTGAGGTGAGTCACCTCGTCGGCCACCCAGTCAGGTTTGCGCCGCCGCACGTATCCCTTGGATCGCCGCGGCCACGCCTTGCTTGGCTGCGTAGACAGCAGCCCCGGCGACGAAGACGTTGGCGCCGGCCTTGACCAGGGCCGGCGCGGTCGTCGGTCCAATGCCTCCGTCTACTTCGAGGTCGCAGCGAAGCCCGCGCCCATCCAGCATCTGCCGCAAACGCGCGATCTTGGGCAGCGTGGTTTCGAGGAACTTCTGACCTCCGAAACCGGGATTCACGGTCATGATCAGAATCTCGTCCACGTCACAAAGGATTTCCTCGATTGTCACAAGCGGCGTGGCGGGGTTGAGCACCACGCAGGCCTTCTTGTGGAGTTCGTGGATCTGCTGAATCGTCCGGTGCAGGTGCGGGCAGGTTTCCTGGTGTACCTGGATGATATCTGCGCCCGCCTTGGCAAAGTCGGGGATGTACTTCTCGGGTTCGACAATCATCAAGTGGGCCTCGACCACGGCCTTGGTCGACCGCCGCACAGCCTCCACTATGATTGGCCCGAAGCTCAGGTTGGGAACGAAGCGTCCATCCATGACATCGACGTGGATGCGCTCGGCGCCGGCCGCCTCGGCTTCTTTCACCTGTTCAGCCAGGCGTGTGAGATCAGCAGACAGGATCGACGGTGCAATCTCGACAGTGGGCATGCAAGCGACTCCGGGTTTGATGGTGGGGATCAAGCATGGCTGGGCGTCAGAGTCGGTTCAACTCCTCCCCACTGATTCGGAGCAGGGGGCCGGGGCGGGAGCGGAGCCAACGGGGCCAGCAAAGCGCCCCCGGCCTTTTGGCTGCTTAGGGTTTCGCCTCGACCCCTCGTCTCAGGAGCCGTGTCGGGAACATTGACAGCACCCAACCTCCTAGGCCGAATTCCCGTAGGAATTTTCGTGTTGACTGGTCCGGCTTGATAGCGATATATCTTTGAACCATCGCGAAGGGTCGCGATACCAAGGCTCACATGTTGGCTGGACATCTGCACAAAGGATCGAACGGGCCATGCTTTCCCGGATCGGTCTTCCACGTCACCTTCTGGGCGGGCAGCCACAGCCGGCATTCCGGAAGCGGAAAGGGCGCATCTCACTTTGGTTGGGGACCGCCCGGCGGTGGCTTTCCCCCTTTCCCTCCCTTTCCCCCGTTTGGCGGATTTCCCTGGTCCTTGTTCCGGCGCGGCGTTCGCGCCAAGCGCGGCGACGTGCGCGCGGCCATCCTGGTCTTGCTGGCCGAGAAGCCGACCAACGGCTACCAGATCATGCAGGAGCTCGAACAGCGCAGCCGCGGGGCCTGGCGACCGAGCCCGGGCGCCGTGTATCCCGCGCTGGCGCAGTTGGAAGACGAAGGCCTGGTGCGGGCCGAGACCACGAACAGCGGCCGGCTTTACCACCTGACTGAGCGTGGAAAAGCCCACGTGGAGAATCATCGCGACACCCTGTCGACACCCTGGGAGGCTGCTGACCAGCCCGAGAGCGACGCGTGCGTGCTTGGCCTCTTCGGTGAGCTGAAACATATCGCCGCTGCGACCTTGCAGGTCGTCCACACCGGCAGCCCAGCCCAGATCGCCGACGCCCAGAAGATACTCAACCAAGTCCGTCGGGCGCTGTATCGGCTGCTGGCCGAAGACGCCCCTTCTGACGACGAATAGCGAGTCAAACTCATGAACCACATCGTTTCCGTCAGCAACGTCAGCAAGAACTACAACCTGGGCCAGGTGGTGGTCCCGGCCCTGCGCGGGGTCAGCCTGGACGTGGCCGAGGGCGAGTTTCTCGCCATCGCGGGACCATCGGGCAGTGGCAAGACCACCTTGCTCAACCTGGTGGGCTGCGTGGATACCCCCAGCGCCGGCACGGTCATCGTCGACGGCAAGCAAACCGGGCAGCTCTCCGAGCGCGAATTGACCCGACTGCGCCTGCACACCATCGGTTTCATCTTCCAGAGCTTCAATCTGGTGTCGGTGCTCAGCGTCTTGCAGAACGTGGAGCTGCCGTTGCTACTGCAGCGGCAGCTCACCTCGCGCGAACGGCAGCAGCGCGTGCTCACGCTGCTGGACCGTGTGGGCATTCGCGAATACGGCAAGCACCGGCCCAGCGAGCTCTCCGGCGGACAGCGCCAGCGGGTGGCCATCGCACGCGCACTGGTCACGCGGCCCAAGTTGGTCCTGGCCGACGAGCCGACCGCCAACCTGGATTCGGTCACCGGCACCAACATCCTGAATCTGATGAAGGAGTTGAATCAGAGCGAGAAGACGACCTTCATATTCTCCACCCACGACGCTCGCGTGTGGGCCTATGCCAGCGCGGTGGTGCGGTTGGCCGACGGCCAGATTCAGGATCGGGTGTCGGCCGAAGAGGCAGTGCGGGCGGGCGGGCTGCCAGCGGGAAGGCCGGCCTGATGCGCGGGTATTTCGACACCATCAAGGTGATCGTTCAGATCGCCTTGCGCAATCTTTTCGCCAGTCGGCTCAAGACCCTGATCGTCGGCGGCATCATTCTGTTCGGATCGCTCTTGGTGGTGGTGGGGACCGCGCTGGTGGACAGCGTGGACGCCTCCATGAGCCGCAGCGTGATCGGGTCGGTGGCTGGTCACATCCAGGTCTACTCGGCCAAGTCCAAGGACGAGCTGACCGTGATGGGCAACATGACCATGGAGGCGCCTGATCTGACGCCCATCGATGACTTCGCGGCCTTGCGCCGGACGCTGCTGGCCGTGCCCAACGTCAAGGCCGTGGTTCCCATGGGTCTTTCCGCGGCCACCGTGATCGCGGGTAACACGGTGGACGTGGTGCTGGAACGGCTGCGCGCCCTGGCCCGGCGCAAACTTGCGGGCGAGGAGGTGCGGGTTGCCTACGACTCGGAGAAGGATCACGTGCGCCAGATCATCACGGTGCTCTCCGCGGAGATCGACAACATACGTAAGATCCAGAGCGAGAAGGCCATCGCACAGGACGACCTCGACGCCGTGGCCAAGGCCGTCTCGGCTGAGTTTTGGGCCGGGTTCGACCGCGATCCATATCCGGCGCTCGAGTTCTTGGAAAATCGCATCGCGCCCTTGGCCAGCGATGCGGACATGCTGTTCCTGCGCTACCTGGGCACCGACGCCGACGCTTTCGCCAAATCCTTTGACCGTATGAAGATCGTGGACGGCAAGGCCATCCCGCGCGGTGAGCGGGGCTTCTTGTTTTCCAAGTGGGTCTATGAGCAGCAGGTCAAGCTGAAGACCGCCCTGCGCCTCGACCGGATCAACGACGGGCTCAACAAGCGCAGCAAGACTATCGCCCGCAGCGAGGAGCTGCAGCGCTATATCAAGCAGAACACCACCGAGGTGAAGGAGATCATGCTGCAGCTCGACGGGCAGAAGACGGCCAGTTTTCGCCGTCTGCTGCAGGGGGAGCTGGGCAGCCAAGAAGCCGACGTGGCCAAGCTGCTGGCCGAGTTCTTCCGGGTCGACGACGGCAACTTCGCGCGGCGATACCGTTTCTTCTACGACCAATTGGCGCCTATGCTGGAACTCTACCGCGTGCGGGTGGGCGACACGCTGACCATCAAGTCCTTCACCAAGAGCGGCTACGTTCAGTCGGTGAAACTGCGCGTGTACGGCACGTTTGCCTTCGAGGGCTTGGAAGATTCGCACATCGCGGGTGAGCTCAACCTGATGGACATGGTTTCCTTCCGCGAACTCTACGGCTCGCTCACCCCGGAGCGCGCGCGGGAAATGGAGGAAATCAAGGCCGTGGCGGGAATGAAGGAGGTCTCGCGTGAGCGAGCCGAGGCCGAGCTGTTTGGCAAGCCGGATGTCGGGGAGACGGCGCCAGCGGGCAGAGCCGAGTCACCGGTCGACCAGGCGGAGGCCGCCTTGCGCAGCCTGGCCGGCAGGCAGCAGCGAGCGGATCGGGCCAGTCAGTCCTACGATCCGGCGCAACTTGAGCAAGGGGATGTGCTCAATGCGGCCGTCATCGTCAAGGATCCCCGACGCATTGCCGCCACTATCAAGGAGATCGAAGCGGCTGGCGCCAAGGCCGGGATTCCTCTGCACGCCATCACCTGGCAGAAGGCCTCGGGTCTGGTGGGACAGTTCGTGACCATGATCCGCGCCGTGCTCTACATATCGGTGTTGATCATTTTTGCCGTCGCTCTGGTCATCATCAACAACGCCCTGGTTATGGCCACCCTGGAACGCATGCCCGAGATCGGGACCTTGCGCGCGGTGGGGGCCCAGCGCCGCTTCTTGCTCGGCATGTTGCTGGTCGAAGCGCTGGCCGTGGGCGTTCTGTTCGGCAGCCTGGGCGCCCTGCTGGGGGCCGGTATCGTGGGCGTGATCCACGCGGTGGGCATACCGGCTGCCAACGACATCCTCTACTTCTTGTTCTCCGGCCCGCGCCTGCATCCCAGCCTGAGCCCAGCCAACGTCGTCATCTCGCTCGGCATCGTGCTCGTGGTGAGCGCGATCTCCAGCATCTACCCAGGCCTGCTGGCCATGCGGGTGAGCCCGCGCCAGGCCATGCAATGGGATGACTAGTCATGGGCTTTCTTCTCGATATCCGGATCGCCTTTCGCAGCCTGCTTCAGCACGGACGCCGCACCTTTTTCCTGGCTGCGGCCATCGCCGGCGTGACGTCTCTGCTCATCCTGCTCAACGCCTTGTCGACCGGCGTGAGCGAAACCATGATCCGGGCTGCCACCACGCTCTCCACCGGCCATGTCAACGTGGGCGGCTTCTTCAAAGTGACCAGCAGCGCTGGCGGTCCGGTGGTGACCGAGTATGAAAGGGTCATCGAGGCAGTGAAGAAGAGCGTGCCCGAGATGGAGAGCATGGTCCATCGTGGCCGGGGTTGGGCCAAGATCGTCTCGGATTCGGGCTCGACCCAGGCCGGCATCACCGGCATCGACATCAAGAATGAGCCCGCCTTTCGCAAGGTCATTGAACTGGTCAGTGGGCGTCTGGAGGACCTCGACGAACCCAACACCATGATGGTCTTCGAGTCGCAGGTGGAAAGGCTCAAGGTCAAGGTGGGTGACGCGGTGACCCTGTCGGCGCAGACCACGCGCGGTGCAGCCAACACCATCGATTGTCGCATCGTCGCCATCGCCAAGGACATGGGGCTGATGAGCAAGTTCGGGGTCTTCGTTCCGGTCGAAACCACGCGCGCCCTGTATCAGCTTCGCTCCGACACCACCGGTGCGATCCACATCTACCTCAAGCCACAATTCGTTCCCGACGTGACCGCCATCGCGGCCCGCCTGCGCGGACAGCTTGAAAAACTGGGATGGGCTGTGATGGACGCGGATCCCAATCCGTTCTGGATGAAGTTCCAGACCGTGGCGCGCGAGGACTGGACCGGGCAGAAGCTGGACGTGACCACATGGGAGGACGAGGTTTCCTTCCTCACCTGGACCCTGACGGTCATCAAGGGTCTGACCGCGGTGTTGCTAACCATCCTTATCGCCATCGTAGTCACCGGCATCATGAACACTATGTGGATCGCCATCCGCGAGCGCACGCGCGAGATCGGCACTCTGCGCGCCATTGGCATGCAGAGGGGTGGGGTGCTGTGCATGTTCCTGTACGAGTCGCTGTTGCTTGGACTCATCGGCACAGGTACCGGCGCGCTGGCCGGCGCGGGACTGGGCGCGGCTATCAATGCGGCCCGCATTCACGTGCCTCTCTCAGTGCAACTCTTTCTCATGTCTGACCGGCTTCAGCTAGCCCTGCACGCCGCCGGCCTGGTGCGCGCCGCGCTTTTCATCACCCTCGTGACCACCCTGGCCGCGTTGTACCCGGCGTACCGGGCCGCGCGACTGAAGCCGGTGTCGGCCATGTCTCACTTTGGATAGCCACTGGAGCAAGACCCATGCGTATGTCCCACTTTTTCGCCGCCCTCGGGTTGCTTCTCACGTTCCTCACCCCGCGCATGGCCGCGGCTTCGAGCAAGGCCGAGTTGGTCGAGATCCTCAAGGCCGTGGACGAGCGGCAGAGCAACCAGGGCGACTGGCGCTCGTTTGTGTACATGGAGCAGAAGGAAAAGGACAAGGTCGACGTGGCCTACGAGGCCCTGGTTTTCCGGCGCAGCCAGGACCAGAGGTTCATTCTTCTGTTCACCAAGCCAAAGGCGTCGCAAGGACAGGGCTATCTGCGCATTGACAAGAACCTATGGTTCTACGATCCGTCGGTAGGCAAGTGGGAACGCAAGACCGAGCGCGAGCGGATCGGCGGCACCAATTCGCGCCGTTCGGATTTCGATGAATCGCGTCTGGCCCAGGAGTACGAGCCCGAGGACTTGGGCCAAGAAAAGCTGGGCGCCTACACCGCGCAAGTGATGAAGTTGACCGGCAAACCCAACATTGATCTTGCTTTCCCGGTCATGAAGCTGTGGGTCGACAAGGAAACCAAGAACGTGCTCAAGCGCCAGGAATTCGCCCTCTCGGGACGGCTGCTGCGCACGTCCTACTATCCGCGCTGGAAAAAGGCATACAGCGAATCCAAGAAGGCCGATGCGTGGTACCCGGAGGAGATACGATTCTACGACGAGGTGGAGAAGGCCAACTCGACCTTGATCCTGGTCAAGTCGGTGGACATGCGCACCTTGGAGCCAAATCTGTTCACCAAGGCCTGGCTGGAGAGCAAGAGCCGATGAATTGTCGCGGGCGGAGCCCGCTGGCTTTGCCAGTGGCGTACCATCGCGCGAGGCCGAGCGAAGCGAGCGAGGCGGGGGTGGGCGTGAGGAGCCGAAGGGTTTGGAAACCCTTCGAGGGTTTCCATGCCAATCGGCACCGTCTGGGGCTGGCGATCCTGATCGTGGCAGCGGGCGCGACCACGGCGCGGGCGCAGGAACGGCCGAGCGAGAACGATATCTTCGCGACGCCGAGTGCGCCGGTTCCGGCCACGGCCACCCCCTGCGGGGGCTTCGGGACGGACAGCCCACCCTGCCAGCCCCCGCGGGCTGCGCCCGCGCCCGTCGCGGCCACGACGTCAGTGGGAGAAGCGCAAGATTCGCGGGATCAGTTGAATCTGGGGACTATTGAGGCGGCGCCGCGGCTTTCGGCAGAGGTGGCGCCGGAAGATCCGCTCAGGATCGGCGGCCAGATCTACCTGCGCGCGCAGTCCTCTGGACTGCAGGGACAGAGTCCCGCTGACTGGAGCCTATCGTCGCCCTCGCTGCTTGACGTGTACATGGACGTGCGCCCCAATGAGCGCGTGCGCGGCTACGTGCGCGGGCGCATGACCTACGATCCCACCCTACCCAGCACCGCCAGCCCGACCATGCCGGCAGGCTACGACAGCTCGTCGCAGGGCGGGTCTTCAAGTGGGGGCACGGCCAGCCTGGCCTCCCTCGTCGGCCCACAGCAGACGCGCACACCCAGAGTGGTACTCGACCAGATGTGGCTGAGCTTCGACATCAAGCACGCGGTGTTCGTCACCGCGGGCCGGCAGCATGTGCGCTGGGGCACGGCGCGTTTCTGGACCCCGACGGATTTCTTGCACCTCCAACACCGCAACCCGCTCGACGTGTTCGACGCGCGCACCGGCACCACCATGCTCAAGCTGCACGTGCCCTGGGAGGCGCGGGGCTGGAATTTCTACGCCTACGGTCTCACCGAAGGTGCTGACGCTACCCCGACGGCCAGCCGCGTGGCGGGTGCCGCGCGCGCCGAGGTTGTGCTGGGCACGGCCGAGCTGGGCGCGGGCGCTCTTGTGCAGCGAGGGCACAAGCCCAAGCTGGCCGCCGACATCTCGGCCGGGATTTGGGATTTCGACTTCTACGGCGAGGTGGCGCTGCGCTTTGCCAGCGAGATTGATCATCTGCAGCGAATCCCCGGCAGCGACGCCAACGCGGCTTCCCTTGGAACCTACGACCAGACCAGTTCCGTGCCGCAAGCCGCGCAGATTTTCGGACCCTACTACCAGTCCCTGTTTGTTCCCGTGCGCGGGTCGGGCGTCAAACCCCAGGCCACCGGTGGCGTCTCGTACTCGTTCCAGTACGCCGACAAGGACGTCTTCACCCTCGGCGCCGAGTATTTCTACAACGGTCTTGGCTACAACGACACCCAAGCGTACGGCGCGATCGCCATCCTGCCCTACGTCGAGCCGGTTGCCGAGCCGGCCACGTTTTTCTACCTGGGCCGACACTATGCCGCCGTGTATGCCACCGCGCCCGCGCCCTATTCCTGGGACAACACGACCTTCACGCTGTCGACCCTCGGGAATCTTTCCGATCGTTCGGGGATCACACGCCTCGACTACTCGCTTATCCTGCTCACCCACCTGCGCTTCGAGGCTTTCGCCGCCGTCCACTGGGGCAAGCAGGGTGGCGAGTTCCGCATCAAGTTCGGCCCCACCTCGGCCCCACTTCTTGATCTGGGCGTGGGTCTGCGGGTCAGTATCTGATCCCTAGTTAGTCGCCTGGTCCACCGCGCCGGCGTCGTGGGGGAAGGCCAGCAGGAGCAGCACCAGCGCGGGGAAGGCAAGCGCGATGGTGACGCCGAAGAAGACTGGCCAGCCGACTGTGGCGGCGAGCCACCCCGAGCCTGCACTGACCATCCGACCGATGATGGTCGAGGCGCTGGACAGCAACGCGAACTGCGTCGCTGAGAAGGACTTGTTACACAAAGACATGATGAAGGCGGCAAAGGCCGCGTCCACCATGCCGCCGCAAACGTTGTCAATGCCGATAGCGGTCGCCAGCAGCACCACACTCTTCCCGTGCAGGGCCAGCACTAGGTAGCCGGTGTTGGCCACCGCCAGGATCAACCCGAAGGCGAACAGACAGCGGCGCACCCCGTACTTGGCCACCAAGCCTCCCCCCAGCATGACTCCGCCAATGGTGGCGCCGAATCCCACGCCCTTGTTCCAGAAGCCGATCTGGCTGTTGGAAAAGCCCAAACTGATGAGAAAGGGCAACACCATACCGCCGGCGATGGTGTCGCCGATTCGGTAGAGCATGACAAAGGCCAGCGCCACGCACGCGCCCTTGCGCGAGAAGAAGTCCACGAACGGTTTGACTACGGCATCGGCAATCGTGTGCGGGGGCCGCACCGCCTCGGGCTCGGGCGCGCGCCAGGTGGCGATGATGCCCACGATCATCAGGAGCGCCATGAAGCCGTAGACGCGCGACCACGGCATGTGGTCGGATAGCACCAAAGCCCCGGCGCCCGAAACCAACATGGCGATGCGGTAGCCCAGGATCCAGGTCGACGTCCCGGTTGCACGCTCGGCGGGCGGCAGGACGTCCGTGCGGTAGGCGTCGGCCACCACATCCTGGCTGGCGGAGAGAAAGGCAACCAGCACGGCAAAGCCTGCGATGGCCAGCGGCGCATTCTTCGGATTGATGTCTGCCATGGTCCAGATGGCCAGCAGCAGGCCCACCTGGCTGAGCGCCATCCAGCCCCGGCGCCGGCCGAAGAGCGGAAAGCTGAAGCGGTCGAGCAGCGGCGCCCAGACGAACTTGAACGAATAGGGCAGGGTGACCAGGGAGAAGAGCCCGATGGTTTTCAGATTCACGCCGGCATTGGTCATCCAGGCGCTCAGGGTCGTGCGCGTCAGTGCCAGCGGCAGCCCAGAGGCAAAGCCCAACGCGATGAGCATGCCCACGCGCTTGCTGCGAAACGCGTTGATGAACGCGCCCATGCACCCACTTTCGCCCGGCGCAGGGCCAAGCGCCAGTTTTCGCGTTGATTGACTCCAAGAATGCCCCATGTGAGGGGGCGGAATGGCGACCGTGATTGAGCACAGAACGAGCGAAAGGGCGGAATCCCGCGGAAAGCCGCTGCACTTTCCCCTGGCACGGCCGCTGCATTGTCAACCCAACAGAGACGCTTTCACAGCAACCAAGGAAAAGAGGGAGAAGCGACCATGTTCAAGAAATTCCTCATCGTACTCGGAATCGTCACCCTGACCAGCACCTCGGCCTTCGCCGCCAAGGTCAGCCACAAGGCGCCCGCAGCAGTCACGGCCAAGAAGGTTGCACAGGCAGACTCGGCCAAGCCGGCTGAGGCCAAGGGCAAGAAGGGCAAGAAGGCCGGCAAGAAGGCCGCTGAGGAAAAGGTGCCCGCGCCTGCGCCGGCTCCTGCTCCTGCCAAGTAGCCAGTCCGTCTCGTACCGCCCGCCGCCCGGCACAGTTCGAGCGGCGGGCCTGCCTTCTCGGCGAGCGAGCCGACGGGCCTGCCAGGGACGCGCAGAAGGTTGGCCTTTTCACCACAGAGAGCACGGAGAACAGAGAGATGAAGTGGACCGCGCAGAACCCAAACCCTTTCCTCGCCGGTCAGGCTCTGTGGCCTATGTGCCCTCTGTGGTGAAGTAGCTGGCTTCTTCTCCGGAACACGCGCGACTGCGGCGAAACGCGAGGCCGCGGCCGCGTGTGTTTCCGGGGAACTTTTCGGATCTCGCCCACGCAACCTCAGCGCGCTCTTGCCGATAAGCCCGGCATGCGCGCTTTTTCGACTGTCTGTGCATCGTTACTGTTGCTGGCCGGTTGCAGCCTGGTGCCTGGCGGCAAGCTGCCGGCAGTCTCCGGGGCCGACCCGCCCGGTGGGGGCACCTGGCAGCCGGGTTGGCTTCAGATCCATCACATCGACGCCGGCGAGGCGTCGAGCACGCTGATCGTTGGGCCCACGGGCCGCAGCCTGTTGGTGGATGCTGGCGAGGCTGATTGGGAAGCCGACGAGGGGGCCTTGCTTGTCGGGCCGTATATCAAGAACGTGCTTGGCTCCTCGCACCTGGACTACGTGCTCATCAGCCACTTTCATCTGGACCACACCGGGTATCCCGGTCACGGCGGTCTGTGGCACCTCGTCAACCTGCAAGGCTTCACGGTGGGCAAGCTTTTGCATCGCGATTTCTCACGCTATCCGGGCGAAGGCAGCGGCACGCTGGCGCGCTGGCGTGCGTATCTTGCCGGCGAGGGACGGGATCTGCTGCACCCTGAAGTCGCCCGGCTGGGCGAGGGTCAGATCGATCTCGGGCGCGGGGTGGTCGTGCGGTTGGTTGCGGTTGACGGAAACGGCCTGCTGGCCGCCAACCCGCCGACTGGCGATCCGGCCCCGCCCAGCGAGAACGACTACTCGGTGGCCTTCGTTTTGCGCTTCGGCCTGCTCGACTACTTTTCGGGCGGAGATCTTTCGGGTGAGACGCTGGTATCCGACTTCGGCTACTCGTACCACGACATCGAATATGCGGTGGCGCCGCTGGCCGGGGACGTCGACGTCTATCGGGTGAGTCACCACGGCAGCGATCACTCGTCCAGCCCCACCTGGCTGGCTGAGCTGCGGCCCAGGGTGAGCATCATCGAGGTGGGCAACGACAATCCTGACGGCCATCCCCACCAGAGCACCATCGATCGTCTCGTCCCCACGGGAGCCATCTACCTCACCGAGCGCGGCAACCCCGACACCGACCTGCGCGGCGCCCGCGTGGCGGGACATGTTGTGCTGGGCACGACAGACGGCATCGACTACTGGGTGGCGGATGACCACTATGTTGCCGCAGACCCGCCTCGCGTTGATGCCGACCGGGATGGCTACTTCCAGGAAGCCGATCCGGACGACACCTCGCCGCTAGCGGTGCCGGCGCCCCGCGGAGGCTGCGATCCGACACACCAAGTCTGTCGCTGACGTGAGCCTGTGGGGTAATTCTGGGCCGCCTTGAAGGCCGGCGCGCGGCGAGGTCTGTGGCAGAGTTTTGCGGACCGCTGAACTGGCGGCGGCCCGAAGCAAGGCGCGGGACGACCGTCTTAATGCCAAAGCCGGGGCGAAGGTGCCCGGGGCGAAGGTGCCCGGCGCGAAGGTGCCGGAGGCTTGTGGCTGGTCGAAAAGGGGCTACGGTGCCCATATTCTACGAAGCGAGTGATCCCAAGAATCACGTGGTTGCCACCGCGTGCCGGTTCGAGGCCGCGGATGTCACCGAAGGTCGATAGCGAGACGAGCGTCGCTGGCGTTCGCAGACCCGCGCGTCAGTGGCCGTAGCCTGCGGCGACGATGTTGGCCTGGACGGCGTCATCGGAGGCATTCGACGAGGCGCCGGAAGTCATGCACCCTTCGAAAAAGTTCCCCTGAGCAGCGTTGCTGTTGTCGCCGCCAATACCCAGGATGATGGCGCCCTCCTTCTTCATGGGATTGTAGCCATTGGCGGGACGCGCGCCGTCGTACATGGTTGTCAGAGTTCCCGACTGCGAATTACCGCCCTTGATTGCAAAAGTCCCGGACTTGCCTGTCACCATGGCGGTGATGTAGGTGGAAGTCAGGGGCGTGTTGGTGGAGGTGGGCCCGAAGTCTTTCCCAGCAAAAAGACCGTTTTCAAGGTCCGCCATCACCCAGGGGCCCGTGCCAGTACCCTTGCCCCAACCTGTGCAGTTTCCGAAGTAGATGGCTTCCATGGTGCCGTTGCCGTTGTCTCTGTTGTTCGTCTCTGCGTTGCCGTAGTCGAAGCAGCACCCACCGTTGTAGTAATTGCCGCTGGTCACCATGTACATAGACTCCGGCTCGTCTTTGACTGCGATGCCCGAGGTCTTGTCGTTGCGATAACCGGTGCCAGCCGGAATGTGAACTCCGTAGACCGTGTGGCCACCGACGGTCAACTTGAGAGCGGTCGCGACTGCTTCGTTGTCTGTTGTGTTTTTGGCCCCGCCCGCCGGCGCCTTTGTGAGGTGGTTGCCCTTCTCGGACTGGTCATAAATGATAGAGATAGTGCACGACGTGCCGGAGCAGAACGTGTCTTGCGCGGCCGCGTCGGCGAAGCCTCCAGGGGTCAGAGCTCCGATGTCCTTGGTTGTGTTGTCTGATGCGCGCTTGACCTGGTAGAGCTTCCCGCTGTACGCGCCGGCAAGAGCCCGCACCGTGCTGTGTGCTGCAACACATGGTGTGTTGGCGGATGCATAGATGTCGCAAGGCCCGGTGACGGCCGTTGCCGTGCCGCCCGAACCGGTGGTTCCACCCCTACCGCTCGTGCCGCCCGAACCAACCTGACCGCCGGAAGCGCTTGCGCCTGAAGTGGGCTGTGCCCCGCCGGTTGAAACTGTTCCACCCGTGGCCCCTGTGCCTCCAGTGCTTGTGATTCCCGCAGTTGCAATGGCGCCACCGGTCGCCGTCGTGCCCCCAATGCTTGTGATTCCCGCAGTTGCAATGGCGCCACCGGTCGCAAGGGAACCGCCTGTATCTGTTGCGCCTCCGGAGTTCCGCATTCCACCGGTCGCCATGCCTCCGCTTGCTACGGTGCCACCCGTGCCCGTGGTCATGCTCCCTCCGCTGGCAAGCGAGCCACCGGTTGCGACCGAGCCGCCAGTCTCGACAGAACCTCCCGTGTTTATGCTTCCCCCGGCACTGCTTCCTCCCGTGCTCGTCACCCCTCCAGTCGCCGTCGAGCCACCCGCGCTGTTCTTGCCGCCTGTCCCCTGCTTTACGTTCCCACCAGGTGCAGAACATCCTAGGAGGAAAGCTCCGACCATCCCGGAGAGCAGTAGAGTTCTTGCAAATCGAAGCGTCCGCGTGGCGCCTGGCGCTGTGAACATCATCACAAGACTCCTCTCGCAAGAGTGGCGTTGATCATGGTCGTTGGGCATCATTGAATCTCCATCCTCTCCGATGGCAGTTCCACAAGCAAGGCCGGCAGAAAGCCCCCGACGATCTTGAGCAAGCGCTTGATCATGGCGCCGACGATTCTATCGTCCCAACGATCGCCGCAAGTTCACGCGTGCAATCGCCAGTTCGTACTGGGCGCGCAGGTGGTTGAGGCGGGCCTGTGTCAGGGCTGACTGTGATTCGAGTAGATCTGTGGTGGTGGCGGTTCCGGCCTGGAGTTGTGCGTCGGTCACACGATAGGCTTCCTGCGCGCTGTCGATGGCCTGTTCTGCAACGGAAATGGCGCTGGCCGCGGCGTCGAGCTGGGCTAGGCCCGAGGCCACCTCGGCGCGAATCTGCAGCTTCTGGTTTTCCAGGTCCAAGGCCGCCGCGCGCGCCTGCGCCTGGCTGGCGCGATACGCGGCCCAGCTGGCGCCCCATTCCCAGATGGCCCACTTGGCATTGAGACCGACAAAGGCGGAATTCGTGGGCAGGATGACCTGACCGTAGGAGCGCATGTACGCTCCCTCCAGATCAATCTCGGGCAGCAGGGCATACTGACGGGCCCGTCGCTGGTGTTCGCCCGCGTCGAGCAACAGCCGAGTCTGCAGAATCTCGGGACGGCCATCCAACGCCTGTATCTGAGCGGCTGCTGTCTCAGGGCGATTCTGGCCCGATTCGAGTAGGGATCTCGGCTCGGCAAACGACACACCGATGTCGTCGGCCGGCAGACCCATCAATGCCAGTAGGCCGGCACGCGAAACCAGTCCCTGCGCATGCGCTGAAATCGCCTGCTGGCGCGCGTTTGCCGCCGCCACTTTCACCCGCAGAACGTCAGCTTCGGTCAGCACCCCTGTGGCCAACTGCGCGCGCGCCACGCCCAAACGATCGTTGAGCTCGCGCTCAGAGGCAAGCGCGGTTTCCTCAAGCGCCTTGGCCTCGAAAACACGTAAATAGATGGTTTCCACGGCTTGCCGCAGAGACAGCTCGGCGCTTTGCTCCTGCGCCGCACCCGCCTGGGCGATCTCTTGCTGGCCGTGGTAGTCGGCAGACAAGCGCAGCAGACCAAGCAAGGGCTGATCCGCGGCAACCGTGAACATATTGGTGTCTTGCTTGCGAACCTGAAAAGATCCGGGCCCGATCGCCGCATCGAAGGGCGAGTTGTAGTGCAGAAATTCATCACTGACATGAATGGCGGGCGCCAGGCGGCGGCCGGTGCTGCTCGCCATGGCTTGGCCACCCTCCAGACGCGCCCGCACCGCTTGCAGAGCAGGATTCTGTCCCCGTGCAAGCGCCACCGCTTCCTCGACCGTGATGACCCGGTTCTCGTCCGCCCACGCAGCCGTGGAAAATCGCAGCGCGAGAGCGCAACAGAGCAAGCTACGAAAGCAACCCATGGCTCACCTGAGGTGTACAGTCACGTCGACAGAATAGCCGGCGCGCAGATCGAGGTCCTTCGGAGGATTGGCCCAGGCAATGCGCACGGGAATTCGCTGGACCAGTTTGACGAAATTTCCCGTGGCGTTGTCAGACGGAATCAAGGAGAAGGTCGCACCCGTGCCGCCCGAGAGGCTTTCCACCCGGCCCTCCAGCTTGCGGCCCGGGTAGGCGTCCACGGTGATAACCGCCCGCTGGCCGATCTTCATCCGGCCCACCTGCGTCTCCTTGAAATTGGCCACCACGTAGCTCGCGGTCGGGACAATGGAAATCACCGGCTGCCCGACCGCGGCCAGTTGCCCTGCGTGTGCCACCAGCCTGGAAGCCCAGCCGTCAGCCGGTGCCAAGATCTTGGTGTACGACAGTTGCAACCGCGCCAGGTCTAGCGCTGCCTGGGCGCTTTGCACCCGCGCATGGGCCAAAGCCGCGTTGGCCTCAGCCGCGGCGATCTGCGGCTCCACCGGCGCAGTCTGGCTCAAATGCCCCCGGGCTTCGTTCACGCGGGTCTGGGCGCCCCGGCGCGCGTCCCGGGCAAAAGCAAGTTGCGCGCGCGCTTGCCCGAGCGCGGCCTGGCTGCCATCAGAAGCGATCTGGGCTGCGTCCAGACGATCTTGTGGGATGGCATGCGCCGCCCGCAACTGCTTGGCGCGATCGAGATCGATCTGGGTCTTGTGGAAGTCAGCCTCGGCGCGTGCCACGGCGGCATTGGCCGCTGCCACCTGGGCGGAGGCACTGCTCACCCCGACGGAAGAGCCACTGACCGCGGCTTGCGCACTGGCGAACCCGCCGCGCGAGGTGGCACGCACCACCTGCACCTGGGCATCGGCAGACTGGGCCTGTGCCTGGGCGCTCGCCAGCTCGGCCTCGGTCTGACGCACCCGTGCCGTGTAGTCAGCATCGTCGATCTCGGCCAGCGGGTCGCCCTTCTTGACCGTCTGGTTCTCCGAGATGCGAATGGCCACGAGCTGTCCCGCCACACGGGTGGCCACCGGGACCACGTCGGACGTGATCTGGGCATCGTCGGTTTCTTCTTGGCCCGCGGTGGTGACGGCGTATGTGGCCACACTGGCCAGCACCGTGCCGATGATCACGGCCAGAACCACGAAGGGCCGCCGCTTGTTGCGCGGGGCGGGCGCAGCCTCGTCGACCGGTGGGCTGTTCTTCGGAAAGGCAGATTGGGCAGATTCCTTCATGCTACATCTCCACGTGAACCGCGGGCTGTACAGCAGCGGCCGACGCTTGACGAGGCGAGCGCCTCAAGAAGTACACCAGGGGCAACACGCACAAGAACGAGAGCCCGGTCAGCAGAAACACCTGTTCAAACGCGATAACCGCAGATTGTTTCGCGACTGCCCCCGCCACCGCGCGCACAGCGCCGGCGCGCGCCGCGGACGGGTTCATCCCCATACGCTCGAACGCCTGCTGCGCACTGTAGAGGCGGGGCATGAGGGTGGACGAACCGGCCACGATATGCGTGCCGAGGACGGCGCGAACCATCGACATCCGGCGTGTGAGCACAGTGGCGAAGATCGCCAATCCAATCGAACCCCCGATGAAGCGAACCACCGAGTTCAGCCCGGCCGCATCGGCCAGCTTGTGGCGCGGCACGCGGCTCAGCGCCACTGTGGCCAAGGGCACGAACAGACAGCTGAACCCGAGTCCCTGCACCAGCAATGCGCCTATGATCCCGCTTTCCGACGTGGCCAGGGTGTAGTGGCTCATCATCCAGGTGCTGACCGCCACGCAAATCACGCCGAAGCTGACCACCAGGCGGGGCGAAAGAACGTTGTAGGTCCGGCCCACGATGGGCGTGACCACCATCATGATCAGCGCCCGAGGCATGAGCGCCAGCCCCGACTGCGTCGCGGTGTAGCCCAGCACCTCTTGCAGAAACACCGGCAACAGGAAAGTCACCGCCATCAGCAGCGCGAACATCACGCCACCCACCAGCGTCCCTGCGGCGAAGACCTTGTCTTTGAATAGCGAGATGTCCACCGCAGGAACCGCAGCAGTCAACTCGCGCACAATGAAGGTTGCAATCGCAATGAATGAAACCAGGCTGAGGCTGGAGATGACCCGCGAGTCGAACCAGTCGTCGCGATTGCCTTCTTCGAGCACGTACTGCAGAGCTGCCAGGCCGATGCTGAGCAGGGCAATGCCGATCCAGTCCAGGTTTGCGCGCCGTTTTACCGCCATGGCCCGCTGGGCAGAGCGAAGATCCTCGGGCTCGCGGACGAAATTGGATACCATGACCAGCGCGAGCAGGCCGACCGGCAGATTGATGAAAAAGATCCACGGCCAACTATAGTTGTCCACGATGTATCCGCCCAGGGTTGGCCCCAGCGCGGGTCCGATGATCACCGCCATGCCGAATACGGCCATCGCCATGCCCTGTTCTTTGGGCGGAAAGGTCTGGCGCAGGATCGCCTGCTCGGTGGGCTGCAGGGCGCCGGCCCCCAGCCCCTGGATGAAACGAAAGGCCACGAGCGTGGTCAGGCTACCGGCCAGCCCGCATAGGGCAGACGACAGGATGAAGATCGATAACGCGGCCATGTACACACGTTTTTGGCCGAAAAGATCTCCCAGAAACGCGGTCAGAGGCATCACCACCACGTTGGCAATGACGAAACCGGTGGTGACCCAGGTGATTTCCTCGACTGTGGCGCCGAGTGATCCGCGCAGATGCGGCACTGCCACGTTCACAATCGATGCGTCGATGGTGCCCATCAGGGTTCCAAAGGTCACGGAAATCGTGACCAGCCACTTGTTTACCGGTGGCGGCCCGCTGGGCGCGGGAGGGATCATGGAATTTTGCACAGACGGCAAACGAGATTCCAAACATCAGCGGACAGAATTCGAACTCGCAAGATACTGGCCAGATCGGCATAGTCAACCGCATGGATACAACGCTGCTGAGGGGTACGATGCTGCCGTCAGCGCGGAGTTACATTGTGCGCCCCCGCGAATAGCCGGTTCTCCGTCGAGTCGACCGGCGCGGCTTCCCATGAGATCGTGCTCGGCGCCAGCGCCGCGTTCCAGGACGCCGTGGACTGCATGCAGAAAGGGGCTGCGGACTACTTGGCCTCCGCCGCGTCTTGGTTCATATCCTGACCCGATGCGGCGCTTCCTTCAGGAAGTGAAGGGCCTCGCCTGCAGCGGTATCAGCGCCCCGCGGCGGCTCCGATTCGGCGCGCCAAGTTCTTCTCCAGCGCCACTCCGGTGTTGGACAGAGGGAATGGACATCTCCTCCAAGCCAGAATAATGATAGGACCCTGCCGCCAGGAGCTGCACTCATGAAGATATACCGCTGTTTTCTCCCGCACCTTGTCGCTTTCTTGTCCGCTTTCGCCCTGTTGTCGCAGTCCGGCATCGCGATGGGGAAGTCCGGCAAGGGCCAGGACCCGGTGAGCAAAGCCGTCGAGATCAACAAGCAGGCCTTGGGCCAGCTGCAGGCGGGGAAGTACGAGGCCGCGCGCGATGCCCTCTGGGGCGCCATCGCGCTTCTCACCGACGCGAACCTGGGTGAGCACGCGATCGCGGCGCGAACCCACGTGCACCTGGCCGCCGTCTACATGACGGGCTTCAACGACAGGAACAAGGCCATCCGACAGTTCGTGCTCGCCCTCAAGATCGACCCCAACATCAAGATTACACCGCAGGTCGAGACCGCCGCTTTGGACGAGGCCTTCGACGCGGCCCACGGCCAATCCGGACTGGCGCCCCAGACGAGAACGGCTTCTGCCCCGGCGGGCAAGACCTCGGCTGCGACAGTGCCGTCAGCAGGGGAGGACCGCGCGGCGGCCAGCGGTTCCTCGACTGGCGCGTCCGCGGGTGGCCGGCGTGGATTGCGCGGGGCCAAACTATTCGTGGACCAGGAAGAGCCGGCACCGCCGGCAAGGGTTCCCGAGCCGTTCTACTGCCCCCTGCCCAGCGAGGTGCCGCCCAAGCAGGACATCATGGTTCGCTGCCTCACGCAGAAGCAGCCACGGCGGGCCAGCGCCACGATCTTCTATCGTGAAAGCGGCGCTGAGGACTTCACGCCCCTCCCCATGACTCGTTCACCCAAGGGCTGGCTCACGGCCACTGTTCCCGCCGCTGCTGTCACGGGTAGCGCATTCCAGTACTACCTGGAAGCGAAGCTTCCGGGCGTGAAGGAGCCCCTGACCATCGGAACTGCCGACGGCCCGAACCTGATGCCAATCATCGACGGTGCGGCGCCCGTGAACAACACCGTGTTGGCGATGCTGTTGCAGGGCAAGGACACCAGCACGAGAACCGCACCTGTGGCCGATGACAACGCCCCGCTGGAGGAGATCAACAAGCAGTACCAGATCGACGAAGACTTGCGAAAGTACCACCGCCGTCTGGCTGGGGCGTTCTTCCTTTCGGTTGGCGGCGGCGCGTTTGCGATGACCTACCACGGTGCGATGACCCAAGACAGCCATGACAAGGCCAACGGGAATCCCCTCCACATAACGGCGGGCTACTCGCCAGCTAACCTCTACCAGATTCTCCCGGAACTCGGCTACCAGGTTACTGACAGGTTTGCCCTCTCGCTGCAGATGCGCTATCAGAGCACCCCGCCCCTTTCCGCCCAGTGGGTTCCCGCAACGGGCGTGCGCAACCCGCCGACCCATGCGCTGGCTTTCTTTCTCCGCGGCCAGTTCGCCTTTCTCACGGCTGGGAACTTCCAGGCCTTTGGGTCAGGCGTCGCGGGTTACGGGATCGGGAGGACATTCTTGGGCTACATCGCGAGGGAGTGCGATCTCTCAAATGATTACGGTCAGCAGTGCCTTCTCGAGAAGCCGGGCAAGGGGCATAGCGACACGGTCAGCGGAGGGCCACTGGCCTTTGGCGCGGGCTTGGGCGTGACGTACCACCTGTCGCGCTGGCTCGCGATCTGGGTGGAAGCGCGTGGCATGTCCAGCGTGGCACCGACCATGCTGCTGGCCGAGTACAATGCGGGCCTCACCTTCGCGCACAAGTTTGAAAGGTCAGGCGCGCCACCCCCGATGCAGGAAGGCGCCGGCGGATGGGAGAGGCCGCCGGAGGAACGGGAGGCGCCCCCGGCTGACGCGCCTCCCTCGGAATAGTCGCGTCGATCAGGGGCGCCGGGGTGGAGGCTCAGGCCAATATCATCCAGGCGCGCGTCCTGCCCAACTATCCGGGCCTGGACGGCGCGCAGGTCGCGCCGCTGGGTAGCGGTCTGGTCAACCAGACCTACCTGGTCAGCGGTGGCAGCGAGCGATTCGTCCTGCAGCGGCTGAATCCCGTCTTCTCGGCCGCGGTCAACCAGAACATCGATGCGGTCACCCGGCGGCTGGCCAAGCTGGGCATGGTCACGCCGCGCCTGGTTCCGACCGTGAACGGCAGTCTGTCGGTCGATCTTGGGGTGCAGGCCGGTCTGTGGCGGCTTCTGACCCACGTCGATGGTGTGTCCTTCGACCTGGTGGCCAGCCTGGGCCAGGCTCGCGCGGCCGGGGGGCTGGTGGCGCGGTTTCATCGCGCTCTCGACGGGCTTGACCACGAATTCGCCGGCATGCGCGCGGGCGTGCATGACACCGCCCAGCACATGGCCAGGCTGCGCGAGGCACTGGGTGTCCACCTGGAACATCGGCTTCATCGAGAAGTCAGTGCCTTGTCCGCGGACTTGTTTTCTGCGGCCTCCGACCTGCCGCTTCTGCCGACCCTGCCCAGGCGCGTGTGCCACGGCGATCTCAAGTTCAACAACATCCTGTTTTCCGGCTGCGAGTCGCCTGCGTCCGAGCGGGCTCTGTGCCTCATCGACCTGGACACCGTGGGACCCATGCTCCTGGCGCATGAGTTGGGGGATGCCTGGCGCTCGTGGTGCAACCGGAATCCCGAGGACGCGAGCCCGGCCATGTTCGATTTGGGGGTCTTCCGCGCATCTTTCGAAGGTTTCCGCGACGGTCTGGGCCGAGCTCTCAGCGTCGAGGAGCGTCGCGCTTTTCTGCACGGGGTCGAATGGATCAGCCTCGAGCTGGCGATGCGTTTTGCCGCCGATGCGTTGCTGGAATCGTACTTTGGCTGGGCGCCCGAGCGCTACCCCGGTCGGGGCGAGCACAATCTGGCGCGCGCGCGCGGGCAATGGGCCTTGCACCGGGCGGTCTGCGCGACCCGGCGCGAACGTGCCCAGGTTCTCGAAGCTTGACTACACACGCACTCTGCTGAGACCTTCCATCAGGGCTTTGAACCCCGGAAAGTCCAGACTCTGGTCGCCGTCGGATAGCGCCTTGTCGGGTTCGGGGTGAACCTCGATGCTGACGCCGTGGGCGCCGCAGGCGCGCGCGGCCCAGGCCATGGGCGCCACATAGGGCCGCTTGCCGGTGCCGTGGCTCGGATCCACGATGATGGGCAGATGGGTGCGCTCGCGCAGCACCACCACGGCGGACAGATCCAGCGTGTTGCGGGTGGCGCTTTCGAAGGTGCGAATGCCTCGTTCGCACAGAATGACTTGGCCGTTGCCCTGCGCCAGGATGTATTCGGCAGCCGCCAGCCATTCCTCGATGGTGCTCGACAGGCCGCGCTTGAGCATCACCGGCCGGTCCACCTTGCCCACGGCTGACAGCAACGGGAAATTCTGCATGTTGCGTGCGCCGATCTGCAGGATGTCCGACTTCTCGGCCACCAGGTGCACCTGGTCAATGGTCATCACCTCGGTGATTATGGGCAGGCCTGCGGCCTTGCCCGCAGCGGCCAGCAGATCCAGACCGTCGCGGCCGAGCCCCTGGAAAGCATAGGGGCCGGTGCGTGGCTTGAACACGCCCCCGCGCAGGATGTGGGCCCCTTGCTCGCGCACAAAAAGGGCGGTGCGGTTGATCTGGTCTTCCGACTCCACTGAACAGGGACCGGCAATGACCACGAAGCCAGTGCCGCCGATGAGCAGCGATCCCACTCGGATGATGGTGTCTTCAGGATGGGTGGCGCGGTCGGCGAGCCGGTAGTGCTTGGAGGCACGCGCGATCGGCTGGCCGGGCGCAGCTCGGCTGGCGGGCGGTGCCTCCGGTATGGCAGTCGTGACCTCGGCGGCATGGGGCAGGGTGGTGGTTTGGGCGTCGGCGGGCGTGGCCTTGGCGGGATAGCAGCCGAGGATTTTCAGGTAGAGCGCCTCGCTGCGCAAGGCTTCAAGCGCCACGGCGGCCCCCTCTTGCGCCACGTTGCCCTCGAAGTCGATGAAGAACATGTATTCCCAAGGACGGTTCGGTCGCGGCCGCGATTCCAACTTGGTCATGCTCAGCCCGTACTCGGCCAGGATGTGCAGGCAACGGAGCAGAGCACCCTTTTCGTGCCGGGTGGACAGGATCAGGCTGGTCTTGCAGGGCACCCGGACATCCACGGAAACGGGCGCGCGGGCCAGCGCCACGTAGCGCATGAGGATTTCTTCCTGGTTGCCCACGTTGCGGTTCAGAACACGAAGGTCATGCGCTGCCGCGGCCTCGGGGGAGCCGATCGCGGCCAGGGTCGGATCCTTGGCCTCAGCCACGGCGCGCATCGCCTCGCGGGTGTCGAGGTAGGGCACTGCGCGTGCCTGGGGCAAGGCTGCGATGAAAGCGGAGCACTGGTCGAGCGCCAGCGGGTGCGACAGAATCCGGCGCAGCGCGGCCGCGGGCACATCGGCAGTGGCCGCGAGGCACAGTTCGACCCGGTACGACTCTTCGCCCACGATGTGCAGGTCTTGCTCGCGCAAGACGTCGTACACCTGATTGATGCTGCCTGCGACGGTGTTCTCGATAGGCAGAAAGGCGAGATCGACTGCACCGGACGCCAACGAGTCGATCACCTGCTTGAGTGTAGGCAAGCCCGCGAAGCGGCCGGGCAAGTCCTGGCTGGCCACGTACTGCTCCGCGGCCAGGTTGTTGTAGGTCAGCGACGAGCCCTGAAAGGCGACCACCACCTCGGTCCGTTCGCCCTCGATCCCGGCCAGCGATGCCACCTGGCGGCTGACCGAGTAGCTGATGATCTCGGAGAATATCTTGCGCGCCAGGGGGGCCGACAGCCCCAACGATTGGGCCAAAGTCTCAACCCGCGCCAAGACCTCGCGTTCGCGTTCCGGATCCCGAATGGCCTGGGTCGAACCGGCCTTCTCCTTGGCGATGAGGCCGACCGTATCCAGTCGCTTGGCCAGAAGATGGACGATCTCGTCGTCCATCTGGTTGAGACGTTGGCGCAGATCTTTCAGGGCGGGATTCGCGGATTCGTTGCTCATGCGGGGCGTAAGCTTATCACGCGACTAGAGCGGTAGCGTCACGGGTGCGCCGCTTTCGGCGGACTGGTAGACGCCGAGGACGATCTCCAGCGCTCTGCAGCCTTCCTCGCCGTCGATCGCGGGGCATCGCTCCTCACGTATAGCGTCGAGGAAGTCCTCCAACTGGCGTTCACGGCAGGCCAGGTCCACATGGCGCGGGTCGGGCGCGCCATTGCCGCCGGTCAGCTGCGCTGCACGCCATCTTTCCAATTCCGCCTCTTCCTCGCCGCGGTTGTCCAGGCGCCAGGTCGTGATCTCGTCGCCTTCAAGGATGATGCTGCCCCGCTCGCCGTGCAGTTCCAGCCGGCGCAAGAAACCCGGGGCCACCGCCGTGCTGGCCTGGATGACACCTGTGGCGCCTGAGCGGAAGCGCACCACCGCCCAAGCGGCGTCTTCGCACTCGATGTGGGAATGGCGAAGCTTGTCGGTCATGCCGAAGACCGAAGACACGGGGCCGGCCACGTGCTGAAGCAGGTCCACGGTGTGGATGGCCTGATTGATGAGCGCGCCACCGCCATCGAGCGCGCGCGTACCCCGCCAGGCGGCGGCTTCGTAGTAGGACCGCGGGCGGAACCATTTGACGTAGGCGTCGGCCATGTAGATTCGTCCCAACCGGCCATTGTCGATGGCACGCTTGATGAGCCGAACCGCCGGGAGGAAGCGCGATTGGAGTAGCACCCCGAGGCTGACCCCGTGCTGCCGGCAGGCACCGATGAGGGCGTGCGCCTTTTCCAGCGTGACCTCGATGGGTTTCTCCACCAGAACGTGCTTGCCCGCACGAGCCGCACGCGCACCGAGTTCGGCGTGGGTGCCATTGGGGGTGGCGATGGTGACCACCTGGATGTCCGGGCGTGCGAAGAAGCGCTCGGCGTCCACCATGGCATCTACGCCGAAGCGGTCGGCCATGGCCTGGGTGGCGTCACGCCGCCGGCCGAGAAAGGCCCGTAGTTTGGCACCCGGGATGGATGCGAGGGCCTGGGCGTGGACAGGTGCGATGTTCCCGACACCGACCACGCCAAATCCAACCTCAAACTTGGGCAGGGGTGCGAGCACCATGAGCGTATCCTCGTCGGCGGGGCACCCCCACGTCAATCGCCTCGCAGCTCACGCGCTGACAGGCGTCTTGCACGCTTGACATTCAGAGCGGCTGTGGGTCACGGCCTCGCCAGGGCCATGAGCGGCGAGACCGGTGGCCGGTGGGCCGGAATCGGTTCCGGTCCCGGCCCGCGGCCTCCGGCCCCCGGTTACGGCATAGGTGCCACGGCCATGCCCATGGCGTGATAGCCCTTGTCGACGTAGACGGTGCTGCCCGTGATGCCAGAGGCGAGCGGGCTTGCGAGGAAAGCCGCCACCGCACCCACCTCGGCAGCGGTGATGGCCTGGGGCAAGGGTGAGTTGGCGCGGCAGTAGTCAATCATGGGTTGGATTGAGCCGATGGCGCTGGCCGCGCGCGAGGGCCACGGGCCAGCGGAGATCACGTTTACGCGCAGACCCCACTTGCGGCCAGCCTCGAAGGCGAGCACCCGCGCATCGCTTTCCAGAGCGGCCTTGGCCGACGCCATGCCGCCCCCGTAGCCGGGCACCACACGCAGGCTGGCGAGGTAGGACAGTGCCAAGAACGAACCACCGGGCCGAACCAGCGGGCCCAGCCGCTGCACCATGGAGGCAAAGGAAAAGCTGCTCGTTCCCACTGCAGCCAGGTATCCCTTGCGACTGGTTTCGAGCAGCGGCTTCTTCACTTCAGGGCCGTTGGCCAGGCTGTGCACCACGATGTCCAGGCACGATTCGCCGAAGTCTGCGCGCAGGCGGTCTGCCAAGCCCGCGATGCTGAAATCGCCGCAGTCGCGATAGCGCCGGTGTTCGCGCACGGCGGAGGGGACATCGGCGTCGCTGTCGAAGTCGGCATCCATGGGCCAGGTGCGTTCGAAAGCAAGCGTGCTTCCGTCTGATAGGCGCAAGGACTCTTCGAGCTTGCCCCGCTCAAGCAGAGAACGGAAGATCCCTAGCACCGGCGGCCAGGTGGCGAGGCAAATGGTCGCGCCCGCCTCGGCCAGCGCCTTGGCGATGGCAAAGCCAAAGCCGCTGTCGTCCACCACGCCAGCGACCAGGGCACGTCTTCCGGTCAGATCAATCTTGAGCATTCCGCACATGGTTTCGCGGGTTGGGCTTCTCGTCAAGGCGCCGGCCGAGAACGCAGAGGGGAGAGGGGATGTCACAGTGTCGGAGGCTGCGCGTTCGCCTTCCTCGTGCCTCTCGGTGGACTCCCTCTCCCCTCAGTGTTCTCAAGTGCGGGTGGCTGGCGAGGTGAACTGGCAGTTTTCCTAGATCTCCGCTCGAGGATACGACCCGAAGATGCGCACGCTCTCGGCGGCGCCGGCCAGGGC
>Ga0182021_10000766_pt1 | contig 35771 bp, 30 predicted proteins | sample 612E3MmetaG_FD_120493 | JGI IMG/M metagenome (GOLD analysis project Ga0182021, IMG submission 120493) | Permafrost microbial communities from Stordalen Mire, Sweden - 612E3M metaG (Illumina Assembly) | ecosystem: Environmental > Terrestrial > Soil > Wetlands > Permafrost | place: Sweden...
GAAATCCGTTATCTTTCTGTGGATCTGCATGATAATTTTCGTACTATTTTTTTTCTTCCGGGTAGCAAGAGGGTTTTTGATAGGAATTTCAATAACGAAATTTTCCTACTTGTTTTTATTTGTGTATCTTTGCAGCCTTGAAATATTACCTCTGGTTGTATTTATTAAAGTTGTTTTAAAATACTTTTTATAACTGCTCCGGAAATTTAAGTTTGAGTGTGCAACGATAAAAAACACACAACATTGAAAATAAAAACCATCCTTGTCTCCCAACCCCAGCCATCAGATCTTGAAAAATCGCCTTACGCTGATCTGACAAAGAAGTTCAATGTTAATGTTGTATTCCGTAAGTTCATCAAGATTGAAGGGGTCCCGGCAAAAGAATTCCGGAAAGACCGGATAAACATCCTTGACTATACCGCAGTAATCTTTACTTCCCGTAACGCGGTGGATCATTTCTTCAGAATTTGCAAAGAAATGCGTATCGAGGTGCCCGACTCCATGAAATATTTCAGCATTTCCGAATCTACGGCCTATTATCTTCAGAAGTATGTTCAGTATCGGAAAAGAAAAGTTTTTCACAGTAAAGAGAGTTTTCCGAACCTTGTTGAACTGACCAAAAAACACAAAACCGAAAAATTCCTGTTGCCCTGTTCGGATATCCATAAGCAGGAGATCGCAAATATGCTGGAGGAGAATAAGATCCAGTTCAAGAAAGCCGTTATTTACCGTACGCTTGCCAGTGATCTCTCCGATATCAAGATTGAGGATTATGATATGCTGGTCTTTTTCAGTCCTGCCGGGATCAAATCCTTATTCAAGAATTTCCCGAAATTTAAACAGGATAAAACTGCGATCGGCGCATTCGGGCCAAGTACAGCGAAAGCAGTGACAGATGCAGGTCTTACGCTGACTGTTTCGGCTCCCTCAAAAACGGCACCCTCCATGACCATGGCCATTGAGGAGTACCTGCAGAAAGAGTTGAAGAAAAAATGACATGAAACAAACTTTCACAAAGGATGAAAGGTTGTGCAAGAAAATTCTGATCACAAAACTCTTCCGGGAAGGTACTTCTTTTTATATCCATCCATTTCGCGTGACATTCGTCGAGACGGAAATTTCCGTGAATTTTCCAGCCCAGGTGCTCATCTCAGTTCCGAAACAAAACCTGCGAAAAGCAGTTTCCAGGAACAAAATCAAACGCAGAATCCGGGAAGCTTATCGCATCAATAAAGGGATACTGTATGACGATCTTATGGAAAGACAACAGCAGATGGCATTTTGCATAACTTACACGTCGAAAGAAATCCTCCCTTCCAGCCTGATCGGGGAAAAAATAAAATTACTTTTACAACGTTTAAGGAAAGAACATGCGCAAACTGCTGGGTAATTTCTTCATCCTTTTGATCCGGTTTTACCAGGGCGCAATTTCTCCTTACCTGATGCCGTCATGCAGGTTTTCGCCATCCTGCTCGGCCTACGGAATAGAAGCAATTAAAAAACACGGCCCTTTCAAAGGAGGTTGGCTTACCTTGAAAAGACTGGTGCGCTGTCACCCCTGGGGTGGAAGCGGGTATGATCCGGTACCCTGAATGTCCGGAATGAAATAAATAAAAAGGTTAACAGATAATTATAAGGGATTATGATACGTAGAGGAGAAGTTGTATTACTGATTATTGTTTTGCTGGGCATTGGAAAGATTGCCCCGGCACAGGCCCCAAACGAACAGGGATTTGAAATCGTAAAAAATCTTGACATTTTCTCGAATGTCATAAAAGAGCTGAATACAAATTATGTGGATGACATCAAACCGGGAGAACTCTCAAAAACGGCCATCGACGCTATGCTTGAATCGCTCGATCCCTATACGAATTATATCACCGAGTCCGAAATTGAAGACTACAAATTCATCACCACCGGTGAATACGGTGGAATCGGGGCGCTCATCCATCAGAACGGAGATTTTGTAGTAATCTCAGAACCCTATGAAGGAGCCCCGGCACAGAAGAATGATCTGAGGGCCGGAGATATCATCCTGGAGATCAATGGACAATCTGCCAAAGGGAAAACTTATTCTGATGTAAGTGCCATTCTGAAAGGACAGGCAGGGACCGCGATCACCCTGAAGATCCAACGCCCGGGTGAAAACGCACCCATCGAGAAGACCATAAACCGTGAAATCATCAAGATCGATAACATTCCCTATTCAGGTATGCTGGATCATGATATAGGGTATATTAAACTCACCAGTTTTACACAGAAAGCTGCAGCGGAGGTCAAACAGGCTTTCCTGAAACTCCGGGAAAAGAGCGATTTGAAAGGGCTCGTCATTGACCTTCGCGGAAACGGAGGAGGTTTATTGAATGAAGCCGTAGATATTGTAAATATTTTTGTTGACCGGGGACAGGATGTGGTCACCACAAAAGGAAAACTTCCCGACAAGAACCACACATACAAGACTACGAATTCGCCGGTTGATGTTACTATCCCGGTGGTTGTCCTTGTTGATGGACAAAGCGCATCGGCAAGCGAGATCCTCTCGGGGGCCATGCAGGATCTTGACCGGGGAGTGATCGTTGGCCGAAGGACTTTTGGTAAAGGCCTTGTTCAGAATGTAGTCCCTTTGAGTTTTAATGCCCAGATGAAAGTCACTGTAGCCAAGTATTATATTCCCAGCGGAAGGTGCATCCAGGCCATTGATTATTCTCATAAAAACAAAGAAGGTGTATTTGGCAAAATCCCCGATTCACTGATCGCTGCATTCAAAACAAAAGATGGACGCACCGTCTACGAAGGAAGGGGGATCAATCCCGATATCCACAGCGACAAAGTGGATTACAGTAACATTGCAATGGCACTTTATACCAAATACCTTATTTTTGACTTTGCAACTCAATTCAGGAGAGATCATCCTGTCATTCCACCTGCCGATAAATTTGAGATTACCGATTCCATCTTCAATGCTTTTGTAGCCTTTATTGCCGATAAAAAATATGACTATAAAACAAAAAGTGAACAAGCCCTGGAAGACCTGCGGAAGAATTCGGAAAAAGAAAATTATTTCAATGCCATCAAATCGGAATACGATGCCCTGAAGAAACAAATGGAGAATGATAAGAAAAGCGATCTGACGAAATTTAAATCCCAGATCAACGATTTGATCAAGCAGGAGATTGTATCGAGGTATTATTACCAGAAAGGAAAGATCATTGCTTCCCTGAATACGGACAAAGACATTACAGAAGCTATAAATACGCTCACCGATCAGAATCTTTACAAATCGGTGCTGGCGGGTACATATAAATCACCGGTGGGAAGCAACGGCAAGAAAACCGGGGATGACGATTCGTCAGATAATGATGATCCCGCAGAACATTAAAAAACGACTCCTTCATGGAACAGAAAAACCTTTCCTTCTCTTACCTGGAATATAATTCAATGGAAGAATTGCCTCCTGCAGACCGGGAGTTACTGGTACATGCAAAGAATACCGTGGATTCTGCCTATGCTCCCTATTCACATTACAAGGTGGGGGCCGCTGTAAGGATGGGAAACGGTAAAATCATTACCGGCAGCAACCAGGAGAATATGGCTTTCCCGTCGGGGCTTTGTGCCGAGAGGGTAGCTTTGTTTGCCGCTGCAGCTGCCAACCCGGGAATTGCGGTCGAAGCAATCGCCATCACGTCAAAATCGCTGCAGTTTCCGGTTGAAAAACCTGTGACACCTTGCGGATCCTGCCGGCAGGCCATTATCGAATACGAGATGCTCAGTCATGAAAAGATCCGGATCATCCTGATGGGAGAAACCGGAAAAGTGCTGATCATCGAGGGAATGGAAGCCCTGCTTCCGCTTTCGTTCAAAGAAGATGGACTGAAAAAATGAAGAATTAAAAATTAAGAATTAATAATTAAGAATTGCGATATTATGAGAATAAAGACTTACATCGGAATCATTGCAGTCCTTGTTTTGTTTTCAGCGGCGAAAAGCGACAAGCCGGCTTACCGCGTATTCAATAGTAAAGGCCATTCAGTCGATTATAATGATATCCTTAAAGCCGCAAGGAATGCGGATGTGGTTTTTTTCGGGGAAAGCCATACCAACCCGATTTGCCACTGGCTTGAATTGCAACTTGCAAAAGATCTTTATGAAGAGAAGAAGGGTCAACTGATCATTGGGGCAGAGATGTTTGAACGGGACAACCAACTGCTTCTGAATGAATACCTTTCTTCCATGATCCGGAAAAAGGATTTCGAAGCAGAAGCAAAACTCTGGCCCAATTACAAAACCGATTATGCACCCATCGTAGATTTCGCAGCTAAAAAAGGCGTGAAATTTATTGCGACAAATATTCCAAGACGTTATTCGGCTATTGTGAACCTTAAGGGTTTTGAAGGACTCGACAGCATCAATGCCGTGGAACGCGGGATGATTGCTCCTTTGCCGCTCAAGTACAATCCTGAACTGGACTGTTATAAAAAGATCGCTGAGATGGTCGCCGGCTCACCGATGCACATGGGGGATAACCTGCCGAAAGCACAGGCCATCAAAGATGCAACCATGGCTCATTTTATTTTAAAGAACCTGAACGACGGGTACGTTTTTTTCCATATCAACGGGAGTTACCATTCCGAAAATCACGAAGGAATCGTTTGGTACCTGAAAGAATATAACAAAAGAAACGCAACGGAGCTCAAGATTCTTACCATAACTACCGTTGAACAGGCGGACCTGGATGAACTTGAAAAAGACAATCTTGGAAAAGCCGATTTTATCATTTGCGTACCCGAAGATATGACCAAAACCCAGGAGGCTTCAGCGGGTGCGCCCCCGCTGGCCCCTGCTGCTATGACTCCTGCTGCCCCTATGAAAAAAGCCAGGGCAGATACCGTGAAAAAGGATACTATTCAATCCGGATCAGAAGGAGATGACGATGATGATTGATGCATTTCCGGTTCAGGCAAATGTGAAATAAGCATTGATCAGGAAATTCCACAAGGTAACAATCAGGGTAGCAACCAGCTTCGAAAGATAAAAATTGATCCTGAACTTGCCGTTTAACAGCCAGATGATAGCGCTATTGATTCCCAGACCGATCAGGGCGATTACGAAAAACCGTGAAAACTCCTGAATGATCTGTGGGTTATGACTGTTAAATGTCCAGATCCTGTTCAGAAAATAATTGGTTGTAGCTGCAAGGGTGAACCCTATAGCATTGGCAATATATTTCTGGACCTTCAGTACCTCCTTGAAGAAATAAGTGGTCCCGAAATCAACGAAGATGCCTGAAAATCCTACCAGACAGAACTTGACAAATTTGAGCAGGAAGACTTTGTCAATGAGTTTGTTTAAATCCATATTTTGATTTACGATTTACGGTTTACGATTTTACAATTATCAATTGACCAATACCTAATACCCATTACAACGGAGTGATAAGTACTTCATTCTTTCCGTTTCTGATCACCTCCACGCTGATAGTTTGACCCTGTTTCAGTTTTCCGAGCCGTGACATGTATTCATAAATATTACCGACTACCATACCGTTGATCGAAATGATGATGTCTCCTTTTAACATGCCTCCTTTATATGCGGGGCCATCCTTGGTGACGCCATCCACGCGTAAACCTTTTTTCTCCGTTCCGGCAAAATCAGGCATGATCCCCAGGGTGACCTTCATCCTGCGTCCTCCCCTTCCGTAACCTTCTTTCTTGCCGGATTCATGAAAGGTTAGTGCCTTGGGCAGGTTATCAATGTTCATGATAAGGTTATAACTGAAATCACCGATCTCTTTTTCCTTTTCATAGTCCAGTTTATCGGCATCATCAAATGGGGTATGGTAATCCATGTGAGAACCGGTGGTAAAAAAGAAGACAGGGATGCTGGAGGCATAGAATGAAGCATGATCGGAAGGCCCATATCCATCCGGGGAATGAGTCACGGTAAACGGAAGGTTTTTTTCATAAATGCGGATAATGGAATCGCCTTCAAGTGAAGTACCTGTTCCGCTGATGGAGATGGCATTTTTCTCTTTATCAAAACGGCCCACCATATCGAAATTGAACATGGCCTTGATCTTTTTCATGTCCACCGGGGAATGATCGGTAAAATATTTTGATCCCAGCAGTCCCATTTCCTCACCGCTGAATGAAATGAAGATAATGCTTCTCTTCAGCTGGTTTTTCATTGCTGCCAGCTTTCCGGCAAGTTCGATCACCATGGCTGTCCCCGAGGCATTGTCGTCAGCGCCATTATGAATAGCAACCGTGTCGGGCATCCTGGAACCGGAACCCGGACCGCCAAACCCCAGGTGGTCATAATGGCCGCCTATGACAATATATTCATCCTTTAAAACAGGGTCGGCTCCTTCGATGATCCCGACCACGTTTTCAGTCAGGGCTTTCTTCTGGATGAGTTCAGCTGAGGCATTCACCATCCCCGGAAGAAGGATGGTCATGGGTTTCCTTGTCTTATTCAGAATTTTTTCAAGCGAATCCAGCTTGTATCCTGAAGATTTCAGCAACATATTCCCCACATCACGTTTGATATTGATAACAGGGATCCCGGCTGTAACATCATTATTTTCAGAGTGAAGACCGATCAGTTTATCGTCTTTATCCACGCTCACCGGCGTAACAACCAGAACACCTGCTGCACCATGATCCTTTGCGACGAGAATTTTTCCCCGGATCTCGGTGTAAGGGATGAATTTGCTGTCGTTATTATCCATTTCGGGGTCGCCACGGAAAAGCATGACCCATTTCCCTTTCACATCCACTCCTTCATAATCCTTCCACTTCAGGCTATCCTGGTCTATATCGAAACCATATCCTGCAAAAACAACCGAACTGCTGATGGTTCCATTCGAGGAATAAGCTACCGGCATGAAATCCTTCTTCAGGGTTCCCTGGAAATCTTCAAAACGGAAGTTATTATGTTCGCCAACGGTCACATCCTGGACAATCTCGAAATACTGGAAGCCATTGTCGCAGATGAGTTTCAGTCCTGAAGCTTTGAACTGCTCGCGGATGTACCCTGCGGCCACATTGCCTTCTTTCGTTCCGGGTTTCCTGCCTTTCAGTGAATCAGAAGCAAGAAAATAAACATCGGTCTTGAGTTCTTTTGCAGTGATCTCTGGATTCCGCTGCGGAAAAACAACGTCTGTCAGGAATAACAGGAAGAGGAGGATGAATTGAATTCTTTTCATGGTGAGAAATCAGTTTATAAAGTTTGTAAAGCAATTAAAGATTGTAAAGCAATTATTATTATGAGTTTAGATCTTGAATCAGGATGAATCTCATTGCGGCCTTTGTGCATCCTTTATGTGCTTTGGTGAAAAAATCATGTAACCACAAGGTCGCACAAAGGATGCACAAAGTAACACAAAGGAAATGATTATTTATTTCTCTATTTGATTTTCAAAACTTCTTTGATGACTCCTCCCCCCAATACAAGATCTTCCAAATAAAAAACAGCCGATTGTCCCGGGGTGATGCCATCATTCGGAAGATTATATGTCACTTTAACAGAATCCTTTTCAAAGGGTTCAATCCATGCAGGGCTTGCGTTCTGGGCCGACCTGATCTTAACCTTCACCTCCATCGGGCCGGACAGGGATTCAAATGCGATCCAGTTCAGGTCATTAACAATGAAGGAAGAATTCATCACCTCCTGCCGTGTTCCGACCACAACCATGTTTTTATCTTTATTGAGGCTGAGAACATAAAGGGGCTCTGAATAAGCGACTCCAAGGCCTTTACGCTGGCCGATGGTAAAATTCCAGAATCCGGTATGTTTCCCGAGGACATTTCCTTTACTGTCGACTATATCGCCTGGCATGTCATTAACATCAAGCAGATCCTTATAATCCCCGCTGTAGAAATCCTGGCTTTCTTCCTTTTCAGATAAGGGAATGTTGATCTTTGCTGCAATTTCCCTTACTTCCTGTTTTGTCATATTTCCGATCGGGAACAGAACCTTTGAAAGCTGTTCCTGGTTAAGGCGATAAATAAAATAAGTCTGATCTTTCCTTGGATCGGAGCCCTTTTTTAGCAGATAGCGTTTCCGGGTTTCATCCCATTCAACCACTGCATAATGACCCGTGGCAAAATAGTCAAAGTCGATCCCTTCCATTTTCGCTGCTTCCGGAAGCATCCCGAATTTGATCAAGTGGTTGCATTTCACGCAGGGATTGGGGGTTCTTCCCGAGAGATATTCTGATTTGAAATAATCCAGGACCAGACTTTTATACCGCTGAGAGCAGTCGAAAACACGGTAAGGAATACCGAGGATTCCGGCCAGTTCCCTCGCTTCTTCAATTTCCTCATTTTCATCAGGACCATAACAGGCATGCTTCCCGGAAGGAACCAGGCCGGGTTTCCCATCCCAGATCGACATGGTCACACCGGTGACATCAAATCCCTGTTGCTGCAGAAGGTAGGCCGCAACCGAAGAGTCAACACCTCCGCTTAGTCCAACGATAACTTTTTTCTTTCCCATTCTTCTTCACCTCACCCCCTGCCCCATTTCCTAAAGGCGAGGGGGTGGTTTTTAATCAAGGCTGCAAAGGTAAGAAATTAAGCAGGAAGTCAGAGATCAGAGGTCAGAGATCAGAGGTCAGAAGTCAGAGGTCAGAGTGAATAGAGAATAGCGAACATCACATGGCCATTCCACTGCAAAGACGCCTGGACGCCTGGTCCACCTGGAAAACAATTTGTGATTTATTTTACCAGGACCATTTTCCGGGTTGTTGATCCTGCCAATGTTGTCAACCTGATCATATAGATACCCGAAGGCAGGAAACCCATCGTAACGGGAATATTGTAATCACCTTGCGGATAGAATCCATGTGCCAAAGTACTGACCTTCGTTCCCTGCAAATCAGATATTTCCAGGGAAATATTTTCTCCTTCTTCCAAACGGAAACTGACCCAGGCATTTTCGGTAACAGGATTGGGGCGGATCTGAAGTGAATTTGTTCCTGCCGATGGTTCAGGCGGGGTAGCTGTTACCGGCGAGCATGGCTGGAACTGGACTCCATCCAGCCACAGCGTGTAACCATAATCCCAGGTATCGGCATGAAACTCCACATAATTGACCTTATCCAGCGACATGGTTCCAACCATTGTGCGGTTGAATTGTGAATTTCCCGCCAGGGGAACCTTGTACTGTTTCCAGACCAGGTTTGCCGAGGTGAGCAGGTTGGGAGAAGCAGTATATTTATAATAATTGCCTGCCACATCTCCGATGCGGATATGGAAATACTGGAAACCAATCACAACATTAGGAATGGTCCTGACCCAGAAATAAAGGGTATCCGTTGTGGTCAGATCCCATTGGGAGAGTGAATCATTCGCCGGACGGTAATTTATCGCTACATCTTCACCTTTTCCCGAAACCACCTTAACGGAAGCATATCCTTTCACCTTTTCCGTGCTGTCGAAATAAACGGTATCTGTAAGGCGGGGGCCAGGGTAACCGGTAGCCGGATATGCATACCACACCGATGGGGGTTCAGCAAGGTCGCAGGGCGGAGTGGTTTGAATTAACGGTGCAGGGCCCGTGTTGGAAGGAACCCAGTTGACAAAACCTTTCAGGCTGTTATCTTTTTTATCATAGATCTTTGCGCCGATCAAAGCTGTATCGTTCGGCTCAAAGGTGTTGTTCGGGGCAAAAATATCATTGGATGACCAGTTTTTAATGTGATATGAGACAGGCATCCTGAAATCATTATTACTGATCGTATCCTGGGTGGAGGTTGATTCCAGGTAAACCGATTGGTTCTGATTATAATTGAACTTGTTCGTGGTAGCGACCAGATGTTGCGTATTAATAGCAGAAATTCCCTGTGTGTTTCCTTCAATAACATTCTGACTTATGAAATAATCTTTCGAGAGTTGGTTTTCATAGCCGCTGATCGCGCTGCCCTTCCATAATTCAATACCGGTAGGGTTATCGGAAAACGTATTATGGGTGATAGAGTTTGAAAAACCACGGTCAATAGCGATGCCTGAATGAAAATTCCCGATAACTCCGTTACTGTCGACAATGCTGTTATAGGAATAACCCAGCCATAACCCGTAATCACTGTAATTGCAGTTGTTGTGCTTGTATACATTCCCATCCGCGAAAGTGGCTTCGATGGCATTGTGCGGGGAATACGAACATTCGTTCCAGGCAAAATAATTATTGTTCGGGATGTCGGAATGCTGGTATTGTCCGAGAAAAACACCATCTCCCGACCAGGAGAGGTCATTGTTCTCCACCCGGTTCTCATTGGAGACGATCATAAGCAGGGCGCCGCAGTCGCTGGGATCCGTTAAGGGGCGATTGATATGGTTAGCAACGTTATTATAAATGTAACAGGAATCGGTCCAGAACATACGTATACCATAGGATGTATTCCAGGCAAAGTCATTGTCGTGGGCGCGGATACTGTCGCAGTGGTACAAGGCAACTCCATCATTCTGGAACTTCATTGTGTTATTGTAAATCTGGGCAGCGCGGCATTGGTACATCATGACGCCACCGCCAAGCGCCGAAGTGTAATCGGTCCATACATCGATCCATCCGGAAGAATCAACCTTGTTCCTTGAAAAGTCATTTCCGTTGATGTTAATATGGCTCGAATTGGTAACATATACGGCATATTTGTAATGAAAAACAGAATCAAAATTCTTGATCCTGATGTTGGAGGAGTTGTCGATCTTTATCATATATCCCTGGAAATTTGTTCCGTTCACGGTACAGCTATCCCCGTCGAGTGTGATATTTTGTTTGCCGGTAATCTGTATCACGCCATTCAGTTCCGGATCGGCGAACACATAATCTGCAGGGATGAATTTGATGTTGGAATTGCTGTTGATGATCATATTGTTTGTGATCGGGATCCGGATCTGGGCAACCAGGAACAAAGGCAGAAACGCCAGGATGGTAAAGATTGTTTTCATGTCTTTTTGAATTTGAAGCAGACTAAGTTACGAAGAAAAGTCACAAAGTCACAGCATCACAGGGTTAATTAGTACTACTTAGCCCTTCATGATACCTGGTGTGACCTCTATGCGCCTTTGTGGGTATTCATTTTGTCAATTTATAAGGCTGTTGGTAAAACAAGCAGGTACTATTTTCTTTTCCGCAGGATCAATACAAGATAAATAACTACCACAAAAACGCCCAATCCGGAGATCATAAACATCGCCTTGGGACCGATGGCAAACCATAGTAACCCGGAAAGACTGCTTGACAGGAGTGTAAAGATGCTCGCAAAACTTGTATAAAAACCAATGGCAGTAGCTGTATCGGACTTGTCGGCCAAATTGGTGATCAGCGCTTTGGAGATCCCTTCGGTTGAAGCTGCGTAAATGGCATAAAAGAAAAACAAGGTTCCGAATGCCAAAAGGGAAGTGGCGAATCCGAAGAAAAAATAGACAACTGAAAAGATAATCAAACCTGTGATGAGCATCGTCTTCAACCCGATCTTGTCGGCAAACGCGCCAATCGGATATGACAGCAGCGCATAAACCAGGTTATAAAAAATATAGAAGCCGATCATCCGGGTATCCGGCATTCCTTGATTTTTCAGGGCTAACAGGAGGAATGCATCAGAACTGTTGAAGAGGGCAAAAGCCAGTAAACCGCCTGTAAGTCTGCGAAATCCCGGAGAAGCCTTTTTCCAGTATCCGAAATATCCGAAGAAGGAAATTTTTACAGGATTCTTGCGTGCTTCGTCCGGGTTTTTATTTTTTTCCTTCAGAAGAAAGGAAAGGGCAATGGCTACAATTCCCGGGAAAAAGGCGATGATAAACAGCCATTTATAATGTCCGGGATAAAAGCTGAGAAAGATCAAAGCGAAAACAGGGCCGATGGCTGCACCTACGGTATCCATCGAACGGTGAAACCCGAACACTTTTCCTTTGTGCTCTTTTGTGGTTTCATCACTGAGTATCGCGTCACGCGCACTCGTACGTATACCTTTCCCCAATCGGTCGAGGGTGCGGGCGAAAAACACCCATAACGGGAAAGTAAAAAAAGCCAGCAGGGGTTTCGAAATGGCGCTGAGTGTATATCCGGCTTTAACAAAAAGAACCCGTTTCTGAAGGACATCGGAAAGGTTACCGAAATACCCTTTGGATAACCCGGCCGTTGCTTCGGCAACACCTTCCAAAATTCCGATCAAAAGGACCGAAAAACCGATCGAACGCAGGTACACCGGCATTATTGGGTAAAGCATTTCACTGGCAACATCAGTGAAGAGGCTGACAAAGGAGACGAGGAGGATTGTCCGGGTTAGAATCTTGGTCATGGTCTAGATGCTGGATGCTTGTTGCTGGATGCTGGTTGTGTGAGTTTGTGATAGGGTCTTGTGCGCGACTCTTTGAACTTTACAAACTTTATGAACTTCATTATTTCCCGAAATACGTCAGGTACTCCTTCGCTGCATCCCGGAGTTTACCGTTCCAGTGCTGGTTTGCTGACCGTGCATTTGCCAAAACATGATCATCTATGTATCGCAGCCTTTTTAACACCGTGAAGGCGTTGATTCTTGTTTCAAATTCAAATTGCGGACCTGAATACGCAACAAGCTCCTGTAGAAATTCCGTTTTACCCTTGCTGACGGCTATCTCCAGCCATTTCATCCGGATGTTCAATCCCCGCCAACCTGTCAGGTTTTTGGTCATTTCAAGATATTTATCCGTATTCTCCGGAAAGGATTGACACAGGTTCTGGAGCGCCAGTTCCTGGTTCAGATACGAATAATCCCTCAGGGCTTTTTCGGTTTCGGATTGAAGTGAAACGGGGACAGGAGACACATCCTTGAGAACGGCTTTCCTGACATTTGCATCGGTATCGTTCATTGCCTGGCGGAAAATGTCAATGGAAGCATCGGTCCGGTCGTCTGATAATTGATCTATGATCTCGGATTTTGTCAGATGAAAAGTTTCTTTCCGGTAACAGCTGACCAGGATAGCTCTTTTTTGGGTTACAGGCAGCGTGCGCAAAGCCACAAGGGCGTCATACCGGTCGATCATATCGGGTGCTTTCAGCGCCTGTGCCGATAATTCCTCAAAACTTTTTTCAAATGCAACTTTCTTCACGACATTTCGTCCCGGATCGAACAATACAAAATCGATGGTTTTCTTTTCCGGGTTGGGAATGATAACTTCCTGGGTTTTATTTTCGATCCAGGCAACCAGGGTGTCATAATGGGCATCCCTGTAATGCACTTCAAACCGGATGGGCATTTTAAACAAGCCCACCAGGTTGCCGGTCTCCTGCATTTGTGTAACGGTGATGTGGGTTGCCCGCTTCCCGGTTGTGTCATCCAGAACAGAACAGGATATTTTATATTCCGGTTCGCCACCGTGCAGGATCCATTCTTCAAAGAACCAGTTATATGATTTGCCCGTTGCATCATAAATACAGCGAAGAAGATCGCTGGTCATAGCATACTTAAAACTAAATCTTTCCAGGTATAATCTGATGGCATCGTGAAATTCACGTTCGCCCATGACATTTCGCAGCATTCCCAGCACGAGTGAGCCTTTCTGGTAGATCCTCGCATTTCCTCCCATCGATCCGCCAACCGGGTAATTATTGGTTTTAGCCGCATTCAGTGCAAGAGCAAGTTCGTCGTTCGCCACATTCTGGTAATAATCTTTCCCAAAAACCGACCTTTCGAAAACCTTGGCATAATAGGTCGCAAAACTTTCAGTCAACCACACATCCTTGTTCACGAAATGCGCGATACAATTTCCGAACCATTGGTGCGCCATTTCATGGGCATTCGTGTTGATGTAGTTCCGTTGCCAGAAAGCATGCGGATCAATAAAGATAAAATCGCCGAAAACCGTGGAGGTGGTTGTCTCCATCGCGCCATACATATAATCGATCACAGGGGCCTGACGATATACGGGGTAAGGATATTTTACGCCGGTTTCTTTCTCCAGGAAATCCATCATCGCCTCCGTATACTGGTAGGTAGGCTGAACCTTATCTTCCTGGCCTTTATAATACCAGAATTCAAGGGGAACCCCGCCGGCTGAACGTGAAGGTTTAAAGTCATAATCACCGATAACAACTGCAGTTGAAAAATAGGGATGATCTTTTGCCATCCGGTAATGCCAGGTCCGCGTGCTGTCGGGATTGTCTTTCACTTCCACCCTTTCTCCATTTGCAAACACTTTGTAATTCCGGTTGAAGGTGTAGTACATGTCCATGGTGATACGTGCATCCAGGTATGGCAGCCAGCCATGCGGGCGATGTGCCCAGATCTCCTTCCGTTTGCCTTTTTCTTCAGGTCTCCATCCAATGAAATAGATCGCCCCTGCTTTTGGCTGAGCTGAATAATCGAGGATTAGGATATATTCCGTATGATATCTCAGGGCAGCTGGCGGAGGATAAAGCACAAGATTTGATCCCCTGAGTTTCCAGTCGGAAGCCTCCAATGTGAGGTTAAGATCTTTCCCGCTGATCCGAACTGAATTTACCTTAAAATCCGGAGCATAAAAAATGATGGAATCGGTCTGATAACGGTTGGGAGTGAAGGTAAACTCCGTTTTTGCCAAGATTAGATTTTCTTCCGGTATGAAGCTGACATCGGCCCGAATGTGTTTCAGGGAAATGATCAGGTCAGGGGGATTCGAGGAAGGATCGGCTAAATAGGTAATGGTTTTTTCCTGAGCGGCGGCGGTAAGGAAAGCGATGGAAACCAAGAAAGTAGTAAGGAATTTATTCATGGTGGTTCTTTGAGAATGATGCTGGATGCTGGTTACTGGATACTGGATACTGGTTGTGTGAGAATTAGTGCAAGAGTTTTGAGTATGCTAATTAAGACTTTATAACTTTATAAACTTTATAACTTTATAAACTTTACAAACTAAAATCCTTCTTCAGGCTTTCAACCCAGTCATTCACCCGGGCAACGGTAAGATGACTTTCGAACTCTTCGTCGATAGCCAGTCCGGCAAGCTGATCTTTCACCAGTGCCATTGAAGACGTAAAGCTGTATCCTTTCCGGGGAACAAATCCAACGATCTTCACGCCCATTTTCTTCAAACGGTCATAGAGGATCCCCATCGCATCCACAAAGGAATCCGTATACGTACTCTGGTCTCCCAGGCCGAAAAGGGCTACTTTTCTTCCTGAAAAATCAACTTGTTCAAGAATATCCATGAAATCCTCAAAATCATCCTGCAGATCGCTTACACCCCATGTGGATACACCAAAAACAAGGTACTTGTATTTTTCAATATCCGTCAATTCAGTGACATCCACATTGTAGACATCTGCATTTCCCTCACCGAACGCCTGCCGGATAAGGGTTGCAACTTTTTCCGTGTTACCGGTCGTTGAGCCATAAAATATCCCGATATTTGCCATGTCTTCCAGATAAAATTGCGTTTGTAATCCTTTATTATCACTGATCTTGCTTAAGCCGACAGCCAAAAGTAGCAAAATTTCGATGAAGAATATCACCCTGAACGAGAAACTTATCCTTTATTTCCTTTGTCTCGGATTGGGAACCATTTTCATCATCAGTATTTATTCCTATTACAGCACCCAGGATGCCCTGATGAACCGCACGTTTGATCAGCTTACCTCCTTAAAGATTGCCAAAAAAAACCAGGTTGAGATCTTCTTCAAGGACAGGATCAAGGAGGTGGTCCTGCTTTCCGGTTCCGATGATACACGGAAGATTGCTGAGATGCAGGATAAAACTCCGGAAAAGGAGAATAAAAGAGCATTCAGAGACTACCTGGAGAAATATAAATTACTCACCGGTTACTTCACCAGTATAATGATCATCTCGGGAAATAATAATTACCTTAAAGGCTATACTGCTGATCCCATGATCGAATCGGGCAGGAAGAACTCCGGTCATCTGATTTCCACGACACAGGTCATCATCCGTGACCAGGTGATCAATCCTGTATCAGGAAAAGTGAAAATGGTAATGGAAGCGCCGGTATTTTCCATGGATCATAACCTGGCAGGGCGGATCATCCTTGAGTTGCCGGCTGATGAAATCAACGCAATCATGCTGAACAACGATCCGAAAAGCGGGTTGGGGATGACAGGGGAAACCTACCTTGTAGGGATGGATTTTAAAATGCGGTCGAGTTCCCGGTTTATCCCGAATTCAATCCTGAAAACAACAGTGCATACCCGGCCAATGCTGAATGTCATTCAGGGGGAGGAAGGCCATACCATCACCCGTGATTACAGGTTTATCCCGGTTTTGTCATCTTACGGCAGGTTGAATATTCCCGGGCTGAACTGGTTTATCCTGGCCGAGATTGACCAGAAAGAAGCCATGGTACCTATTTACAGGATGCGTAACAGCATCCTGCTTTTAAGCACGCTGATCTCCGTCATCTTTTTTGTTTTTGTTTTTATTATTTCAAAACGGATAACCCGCCCCATCATCCAGTTAAAGGAAGCCGCCCTTAAAGTTGGAAAAGGCCAGTATGATATTGATGTCCCCGTAAGGTCGAACGATGAAATCGGTGCGCTGACCCAGGCTTTTAATTCCATGTCGGTGCAGATCAAGGAAAAAACCCGTGAATTGCAATCCGAACGAACCGGCAGACTGCGGTCGGTCATCGATGCCGAAGAAAAGGAACGACAGCGGCTCTCTCGTGAAATCCACGATGGGATCGGTCAATCCCTGATTGCACATAAACTCCGGCTGGAAAGCCTTCTTTATATGAATGATCCCGAGATCAAGGATCAGATCCGTGTCCTGAAGGATCAGTTCAATATTACCATTGATGAGATCAGGAGAATTTCCAATAACCTGATGCCTTCGGTACTCGAAATTTTCGGGATCACACTTGCTTTGAAGAACCTCTGTGAAGAAACCGAGGAACATGGCGCAATGGAGATACTTTTTAAAACAACAGGCGAATTGGAGGAGATCAACACGAAAACAAAAACTTATCTCTACCGGATCGCCCAGGAGGCACTGAATAATATCCTGAAACATTCCAGGGCAAAAGAAGTTACCTTTACACTTTCAAGATCAAAAGATATCGTTACTTTTATTCTCCGCGACGACGGGATTGGATTTGATGTGGAAGATGCTGCTTTCGAGAAAGGAAACGGCTTGCATAACATGCGTGAGCGGGTGGCGTTGATGCAGGGGACCATCAGCATCCTGTCATCTGTGGGAGAAGGAACAACCATTATCATCAACGTACCTGTTTATTGAAACCATGGAAAAGATCAGGATCATATTGGTGGACGACCATCAGCTGGTAAGGGACGGGATCAAGGCCTTGCTCACCGGTATCCCGGATATTGCGATCATCGGGGAGGCTTCCGGGGCCGGCGAATTGTTCGGAGAACTTGAGCACCTGAAGCCTGATCTTTTGATCATGGATATCTCCTTGCCTGAAATTTCCGGTATCGAGATCACAAAAAAAATATGCATTGAGTACCCGGGGATCAAAGTACTGATACTTTCCATGTACAACAACGAGGAATTCATCTTTAATTCCCTGAAAGCTGGCGCCAGGGGTTACCTGCCCAAGAATACTTCACGGGATGAATTGCTGGAAGCCATTTATACAATCAGCAAAGGAGAAGAATACTTCGGGGAATCCATCTCTAAGGTCATGCTGAAAAGCTATGTAAAAAGGGCAACTGATGAAGACAAACCGGAGGAAAAGCCCCATGCGGTCCTCACCAGCCGGGAAATTGAAATTCTGAAGTTGTATGTTGAAGGGTTGATCAATAAAGAGATCAGCGATAAACTCGATATCAGTATCCGTACCGTTGAAACCCACAAGAACCACATCATGCGCAAACTGGGATTAAAATCAACGGTTGAACTTGTGAAATTTGCCATCCGGAACAAGATCGCTGAGATCTGAGAGGATGGAGGACGGAGATCAGAGATCAGAGATCAGAGATCAGAGATCAGAAAGATAAGTATCCAGCATCCAGTATCCAGAAACCAGCATACGGGTTTCCCTTACATCCGGGTTTTTTCTCTTATTTTCATATCAGTAATTTGCAGGATTGTACAGTATATTAAATGAGTGTAAAATTGTGGGTCTCAATTTAAGATCTGACAATCCTGCACTCAATGAAAAAAAGAGTATCTCCCCTTAAACCAATTCTTGCGTTTCTTCTTGTTTCAATTTTATTTTCGCCTTGTTTTTCACAAACCGGTGACATTCATCAGAATGAAAAAGGACCTTCAATTCCTGTACAATTCAGTCTGGGCGCCGACCTGGTAAGCCGGTACATCTGGAGGGGAAAAGATTATGGAAATTCCCCGGCCATTCAGCCAAACGTCTCATTTTCGTTTGCCGGACTCAAGATCGGTGCATGGGGCTCGTATGGGGTTCTCTATCGCGAAAATTCAGGCAATTATGCCGAACTTGATCCGTATGTCTCCTATACATGGAAATGGTTTACGGTGGGTGTTACAGATTATTTCTTCCCGAACGGACTCACCCCGAATGATAACAACCGGTATTTCAACTATGATTCCAAACAAACGGGGCATGCTTTTGAAGGCTGCATAACCTTTACAGGTCCTGAAAAATTCCCCCTGCAGGTATTCGCAGGAACCCTGTTTTATGGCGCTGATAAAGGGAAGGATTCAACCGGGGTCTATGGACTGGGAACCAATAACAACTATTCAACCTACTTTGAAATATCCTGTCCTTTCACCGTCAGAGGGATCGGGGTAAAACCTTTTGTGGGAGGAATTCCCTTTGGAAGCGGGTGGTACGGTCCATACGGAGGAGTTGTAAATGCGGGGTTGACCGTTTCAAAATCGATCCGGATCTCCAAAGAATACGAGCTGCCGGTCTTTACCTCCATCATTTCAAATCCACAAGGGCAGAGTGTTTTTCTGGTGTTTGGGGCCTCATTATAGCTGGTGAGCTGGCGATTAATTAAATGGCGAAGTAGCGAAATAACGAAATAAAAAAATAAAATCCAGAACCCCGCAAGGGTGATATTATTCCAGCGAAATCATCAAATACCTAATATCCAATAACCACTGCCTAATGTGTTCTATGTGTCTATTGTGGTGAAAAAAAAACAATGAAAAGCGAATTGAAGAGTAAATAATACAACATAATTTTTAATCATTAATCTTTAATCAGAAAAAAATGGGACAAATTGACATTGGTTCAACGGGGTTCATGCTTTTGTCGGCGAGCCTCGTAATGCTTATGACACCGGCCCTGGCCTTCTTTTACGGAGGTCTGGCCACCAAGAGAAACATCCTGGGGATCATGATCCAGAGTTTTGCCTCCCTGGGGTGGACAACGGTTTTATGGTTCGTTTTCGGATATTCCCTTTGCTTCAGCGGAGGCCTCGGCGGATTCTTTGGAAATTTCGACAAAGCTTTTCTCCATGGAGTAAGCATTGATTCGGTATTTGCCGGAAACGGGAAGATCCCGGAAATCGTTTTTATTGCTTACCAGATGATGTTTGCCATCATCACACCAGCTTTGATAACGGGGGCATTCACCGGTCGTGTAACCTTCAAATCCTACATGATCTTTCTGACCTTCTGGCAGATCCTCGTATACTATCCTTTCGTCCATATGATATGGGGCGGTGGATTACTTGCCCAGTGGGGGGTTCTTGATTTCGCCGGCGGGATCGTTGTTCACGCCACGGCAGGTTTTGCCGCATTGGCTTCTGTTTTCTATGTAGGTGCCCGGGTTGATAAAAATTCAACACCCAACAGCATTCCCCTGGTAGCTATCGGATCAGGATTATTGTGGTTTGGTTGGTACGGTTTCAATGCTGGCAGTGAATTGCAGGTCGACAAAATTACTGCCATTGCATTTTTAAATACGGATGTCGCGGCGTCTTTTGCCACCGCAGCATGGGTTGTCATCGAATGGATCAGGGAAGGAAGGCCGAAATTACTCGGATTGCTCACCGGTTCCATCGCCGGACTCGCCACCATTACTCCCTGTGCAGGTTTTGTTCCGCTCTGGGCGGCACCTATCATCGGGATCGCAGCCGGAGCATTATGTTATATGGCCGTTCAATGGAAAAACAGGATGAAATGGGATGATGCGCTGGATGTCTGGGGGGTTCACGGCGTTGGCGGGGTCCTTGGAACGATACTCCTCGGGGTATTCGCCACAAAACTGATCAATCCGAGTGTAACATCAGAAGGTCTCGCTTTCGGCAGCTCAACCTTTTTCTTCAAACAGCTGATCACGGTGCTGGCGGCTTCGGCTTATGCTTTCGTGTTCACATACATCATGCTTGCCCTTATCAACTTGTTCGTAAAAGTAAGGGTTACGGAGGCAGATGAGATGCTCGGGCTGGATATTGCAATTCATGGTGAAAAAGCTTACGACGAAGGCAGTCTGTAACATCCGGATCTTTGTATATAGTATATATTAAAAGGAAGCTGCGTTAATGTTAATAGGAAGCCGCCTGGTTCAGGTGGCTTCTTTTTTTGCCGTCAGGAAGGGCACATAGTTAACATCAGAATTTCGAATTCTTTAAAATAGTTATAATTTTGATCCGGGAAAGTCATTGATAGCTACTCATTCTAACGGAGTTCATGAAGACCTGCTCACTCATCAGCGAAATGGTAAAGGCCATGCAGAAGGAACGCAAGGCCGGGAAAACAATTGGTTTCATCCCGACCATGGGCGCACTGCACGAAGGACATCTCTCGCTGGTTGAAGAATCCAGGAAAGCGAACGACATCACCGTTTGCAGCATTTTCGTCAATCCCTTCCAGTTCAACAATAAACAGGATCTCGAAAAATACCCGCGTAACCTGAATGCAGACCGCAGTCTGCTTCTGGCAGCTGGCTGTGATTATGTTTTTATTCCTGAAGATAAAGAGATCTATCCGGATGGAATGCCTTCGCTGGATATTAATTTCGGTACCCTCGACAAGGTACTGGAAGGCAAATTCCGCCCTGGTCATTTTAAAGGAGTGGCGATCATTGTAAAAAAATTATTTGAGATCATTTCACCCGATAATGCCTATTTTGGAAAGAAGGATTATCAGCAACTACTTGTCATCCGGTACCTCGTATCTGTATTTCAGCTCCCTGTGAAGATCCATGCCTGCCCCACGTTTCGTGAAGCCGATGGTTTGGCCATGAGTTCACGTAATCTACGGCTCACGATCGGCGAACGGGAGATGGCTCCTCTGATCTATCAGACATTATGCAAGGCAAAAGAAAAAGCCGGGCATTTACCGGTGAAAGACCTCCGGAAATGGGCAATAAAAAAGATCAATTCGAACCCCGCCTTTAAGGTAGAATACTTTGAGATCGTGGATAAGATCAACCTGCACATCCTTGAAAGCTGGAAGGAAAAAGAAAATGCCCTGGCCTGTACCGCTGTTTTTCTTGGAGATGTGCGGCTCATCGATAATATTGAACTTTTTTCGTAATTTTGCAGCATGATGCAGATCGAAATATTGAAATCCAAGATCCACAGGGCTACCGTTACCCAGGCGGATATCAATTATGTTGGCAGTATCACCATTGACGAGGACCTTATGAAAGCCGCCAACCTGATCGAATTTGAGAAGGTCCATGTGCTGAACATCAACAACGGGGAACGGATCGAAACCTACGTGATCAAAGGAAAAAAAGGAAGCGGGATCATTTGCCTCAATGGCGCTGCCGCCCGGAAATTTGTAGCCGGTGATATCACGATTATTGCCTCCTATGCCATGATGGATTTTGAAGAGGCGAAAAAATTCAAACCCCTGCTTGTGTTTCCTGACAAAAATAACCGGCTTACAAAGGGTAAAAAACGCAACTGATGGCATTTTTCAACGCTGAGTCCACCTCTCTCAGGAGCAACTTCATTACATTTATCAAGTTCGTTTTTTTTCTGGGACTGGGAATCCTTATCATCTGGTTATCGGTGCGGAATCTTACCCCTAAAGAAAAGGGGGAAATCCTTGATTCTTTCCGGAGTGCCAATTATAACTGGGTTATTCTTGCCATCATTTTAGGTATCTTAAGTCATATACTCCGTTCGTTACGCTGGATGATCTTTTTCGAGCCCATGGGATATCATCCTTCCTTTAAAAACACCTTTTATGCCGTCATGGTCGGCTATTTTGCCAACATGGCTTTCCCCAGGCTCGGCGAAGTGACCCGTTGCGGAATCCTCGCAAGATACGAGAAGATCCCGTTCAACAAATCGTTCGGAACGGTGATTACAGAAAGGGCGCTGGACCTGATCATTTTCTTCCTGTTATTCCTGCTGACCATTTTTACCCAGCTCGGTACACTGCATGATTACCTCGACAAACATGTTTACCCGGGACTAAGGGGAAAATTCATTCATCCTTTTTCCAATCCACTTATTCTTATTGGAATTGCAGTTTTTTTTACCCTTTTTATCCTAATATTTTTTATTCTCAGGAAAAGGATACTGAGAAGCAAAACCTGGCATAAAATCATATCCCTTGTGCTGGGCTTTTGGGAAGGATTTAAATCCCTCAGCCAGATCCGGAAACCGCTACTCTTTGTTTTCTATTCCCTTGCCATCTGGTTTCTTTATTTCCTGATGATCTATCTCTGTTTTTTCTGCTTCACCTCAACAAGCACACTGAATCCGGGTGCAGGTTTATCTGCCCTTGTTCTTGGGAATTTCGGGATCATGATCACACCGGGTGGGATCGGGCTTTACCCCGCGATTATCCAGGAAACCTTATTGCTTTACGGAATTTCACGAACCATCGGACTTGCCCTGGGCTGGATTGCCTGGACTGCACAAACTTCCATGATCTTCATTGTCGGGAGTTTATCTCTGATCCTGTTGACATTTAATCACGGGTCAGGATCTGCGGGAAAAGTAAAGGCCCCACAATCTGCAGGAGAGCCGCTGGATTCAAACCTTCCGATCCCGGGTTCCCGGGACGGGATTGTTGACCCATAAATTTTTCATCCCTTTATTCCAGAAATTTGAGTCTCACGAATAAAAATCCAGATGAACAAACTTCAAATCCTTTCCGCCAAGATCCTTGACCAGGAGCATTTGAGACGAGCCTGTGTAGTATGGAATTTCAAAAACAGGAAAGTGGTTTTCACCAATGGTTGTTTCGATATCCTTCATCTCGGGCACATTGAATATCTTGCAAAAGCTGCAGAATTAGGAGATATACTGGTGATCGGAATGAATTCTGACCAATCGGTTCATAAGATCAAAGGCAGCAAACGGCCGATCAATGATGAACATTCTCGTTCGATGGTACTTGCATCCCTTGAATTTGTCACGGCAGTAGTTCTTTTTGATGAAAAAACACCAGTTGAATTGATTAAAACCATTCAGCCCGATATTCTAGTTAAAGGCAAAGACTATAAGATCGAACAGATTGCCGGTTATGATATTGTGCTGGCAAAAGGCGGAAAGGTTGAAACCATTGAACTTACACCAGGTTACAGTACAAGCGGAATCGAACAAAAGATCCTGAAGCTTCATCAGGAAGGATGAATCCTGCTCTATGCAGCAGGGGTTGAGGTGAACTGATCAAATAGATGGCAATGGCAAAAACCAAAACTACATTTTTCTGCCAGAATTGCGGAGCCCAATCCTCAAAATGGATTGGGAAGTGTCCTTCCTGTGGCGAATGGAATACCTATGTTGAGGAGGTCGTTCAGCGGGAAGAAAAAGCCGGTAAATGGCAATCCATGGGCGCAGGCGGAAGGGAAAGGAAGCCACAACCCATCGAAGAGATCACCTTTGATACCGATCAGCGGATCGATACGTACAATACTGAACTCAACCGGGTGTTGGGAGGCGGATTGGTCCCCGGATCTGTTGTTCTGATCGGAGGAGAGCCGGGAATCGGTAAATCGACGCTGATGTTGCAGGTTGCCCTGAATTGCAAAGGAATAAAAGTACTTTATATCAGCGGGGAAGAAAGTGAGCAGCAGATCCGCATGCGGGCAGAACGTATCGGGATCAAAAATACCGATTGTTACATTCTCACGGAAACCTCGACACAGATCATCTTCCAGCACTTGGAAGAACTCCGCCCGGGAATGGTGATCATTGATTCTATTCAAACCCTTCATACCGACAGCATTGATTCTTCTGCAGGAAGTATCTCCCAGATCAAGGAAACGGCAGCCGAAATGCAGCGCTTCTCAAAGATCACCAATACCCCTGTCTTCCTGATAGGGCATATCACCAAAGACGGGAGTCTTGCCGGTCCGAAAATCCTGGAGCACATGGTGGATACGGTTTTAAACTTTGAGGGTGACCGGAATTATGGCTACCGGATCCTTCGGGCAGCCAAGAACAGGTTTGGATCCACTTCGGAGCTGGGAATTTATGAAATGCAGGACAGCGGACTGAGGGAGGTTTCCAACCCGTCGGAGATTCTTTTATCCCAGCGCGACGAAGATGTTAGCGGAATTACGATTGCAGCAACCATTGAAGGATTGCGGCCCATGTTGATCGAGACCCAGGCCCTGGTGAGTTCTGCTGCTTATGGAACACCGCAACGCTCATGCACCGGATTTGACACCAAACGGCTGAATATGCTGCTGGCGGTACTGGAAAAAAGAAGTGGGTTCCGGTTGGCTTCCAAAGACGTTTTCCTTAACATTGCCGGCGGAATAAAAGTGGATGATCCTGCCATCGACCTTGCCGTTGTTGCAGCGGTTCTTTCGTCCAATGAAGATCAGCCCGTTGATTCCAAAACCTGTTTTGCTGCAGAAGTCGGCCTGTCAGGCGAAATCCGTGCCATTAACCGTGTTGACCAGCGGATCTCAGAGGCGGAAAAACTGGGTTTTGAACGGATCTTTATTTCCAAATACAACCTCAAGGGCATCGATCCGAAGCGCTTTTCGATCCGGATCATTCCCATAAAAAAGATCACCGACCTTTATACTCATTTATTCAGCTGATCATGAGATATCGCTTGCTAACCGACCGCTCAGAAATGGAAGAAATTATCCGGAAATGCCAGGTCTGTCATATCGCAATGGTTGATCCTGACGGAAGGCCCTACATTCTCCCCTTTAATTTTGGTTACGAAGTTGGCATCCTGTATTTTCATTCGGCAAGGACGGGAAAAAAGATAGAGATTTTAACCCATAATCCTCATGTTTGCGTGGAATTCAGCACCGATTATCTGCTGCGGTTTCAAAGTGAGAAGGTAGGATGCAGCTATACCATGAAATACCGGAGTGTGCTGGCTTACGGGAAAGTTGAATTCATTGAAGATCCGGAACAAAAGACCCGGCTCATGAACATCGTTATGAGAAATTATGTTTCCGGCGAGTTCACCTACAATCAACCTTCGATGAATGAAGTTTGTTGCTGGATCGTCAGAGTAGACAAACTGGAAGGGAAGATCAACGGATATTAAAAAATTCCCTCCGGGTAATATTGTATCTTCTAGACAGCCTTCCTTGATTCGCTCATGAATGCCACAAACGTCTTGGTCACAATATCAAATTGATCTGCCGTGAATTTTATAGCATTTTCGATTTCATGCTTTTGGCACAAATCGATAAATTGATTGAATGGCTTTACCGGTATGGATCCTTTGGTCAGCGTACGTATAACCCCCTGAAGAATTGGAATATTCCTTTTGAGGATTTGTTTTGCAAGGTTATAAGTAAACGATAGTCCGGCAGGGAAAAAGATCACGTCTGCAAATTGCATCAGAAGATCGACATTTTTGTCCGAATCCTTGGTCTTTTCCATTTCAGCTGTAATGGATTTCAACTGATAATATGTGATCTCCGTGTACCTTGGGATTGCCCTGTTAAGAAGCTGTACCGTCAGGAACCTCATGATATTGTAAAGTTCGATCATTTCCTCCGGGTTGACTTCGCGCACAGTATAACCGGCGAATTTCCGGTGAACTACAAAGCCTTCACCTTCCAGTATTCTCAATGCTTCCCTGACCGGAATATGACTGGCCTGGTACTGTTCGGCAATCTCACGCTCAATGATCTTATCACTTGGTTTTAATTTACCATAGTTGATGTTCTCACGAAGGGAATCTGCAATTTTGTTCGATGTGGTTGTTTCTTTTTTCTTTTTCATAGATACTTTTTGTGTTACTAATCCAACTTTATAGCTTGTAATTACTAATGATTGCAACAAAACCTTTTGTCATCTGCTCAAATTCGTCGATCCAGATCTCAATGGCTTTTTTCGTCTCCTTTTTTTGGCAAAGCTCCATAAATTGACGCTGGAACCGGGTCGGGATCGTCCCTTTATAGATCTTCTCAACCATACCCTGTATAATAGGTATGTTTCGGTTCAGGATTTGCATCGCCAGCTCCAGTGAGTATTTCAAACCGGCAGGAGAATAAGCCGCTTCTGCAAATTCGATTAATAATGAAACTGTTTTATCAGTATCCTTTGACTTATCCATTTCCTCAATAAGGGTCCGGAAACGGTGATAGGTCAACTCTGTGTACCTTGGAATCCCCCTGGAAAGAAGCTGACCGGAAAGGTATGTTATGATGTCATACAATTCCACCATCTCTTCCGGATTGATCAGGCGTACACTGTATCCTGAAAATTTCCTGTGGATGATAAACCCTTCCCCTTCAAGAATCCTTAAAGCCTCCCTGACAGGGATATTGCTGGCCTTAAATCGTTCAGCAATTTTTCGCTCAATGATTGATTCCCCTGGGGGAATTTTTCCATAATTTATATCCTGCTTCAGGGTTTCTGCAATCTTATTGGTTATAGTTATCGTTTTTTTTTCTTTAGGTGCCATGATGTTTAAGTATTAAATAAAAAACCATTGAAGGCAGGGTATTTCGCTGACCTTCAAATAAATTATTAAAATAAGTAAACGATGTACTGTAGCTATAGTGCATCAAAATCGCGAAGACAAAGTTAATGTATTATATACAAATAAAAAATATTTATTTTTTGTTTTTTGATGAACTACGAAATACATCCTGTGAAATGCCATTTTTCTTTGTTATATCCCGTTTTTTTAATTTATCATTGGTTTTCTTTCGGGTAGGTTAACGCATGAAAATGTATTCTTGTATAAATATTTAAAGAAGTATTTATTTAATTATAGGTGCGTAAAAATTTCAAAGGAAGGATATCAGGAATTTTTTACCTTTGACTTTGTAAATCCCTGTCAGAACTGATTTCTGAAAAAAACCAATAGTGATCTGGCCTGTTCGGGAAGAGAATCTGAAAAGTTTGATTTTGCAGTGGAGTTGCATACTCTGCGGGGAATATTGTGCTTAATTGAGGAAAGCCAAAAAGATATACTTTTTTTTATCCGGAAAGATGGTGTTTTTCAGGATTCTGCTTGTTGCTTCTTTTATTTTGTCCTTTCTGGCTGGCAGAAGCCAGGAGCAGACCCTGGACTATTTCCTTCAACAGGGAATAAAAAACAGTCCCCTGATAATGGATCTGAATGGGCAGATCCGTTCGAACCGGATTGACAGCCTGCTGATCAAAGCCATGAATAAACCCAGGGTGGAATTCAGGGGTTACGCATTTTACGCACCCGTAGTCAATAATATCGGTTATAGTGAGATCCTGACAAACATCGCGAATCTTACCTCGGTGATGAGTGTTTCCCAACAACTCTTCAACAAAAAAACAGTGGAAACAAATCTGTTGAAAATGGGTATTCAGAAACAATTGTTGGAAAACACAGTCCGCCTTACTGAAATCAGCCTGAAAAAAACCATCACTGCTGCATATCTTGATGTCTGGTCAATTTATTCCGATATCTCTGTTAACCGTGAACTGATTACCTTCGCAAAGGAACAGGGTAAAATCCTGAAATCACTCACCGAAAACGGCATCTACAAGCAAACCGATTACCTTTCCTTCATGGTCGATCTGCAAGGGCAGGAGCTCCAGGTGCGGGAACTGAATCTCCAATTCCGGAAACAGATATCGGATTTGTACATCCTTTGCGGGATCAGGGATACTGCAGCATTCTCACCTGTAAAACCTGAGTTGGGGAACCCTTCCCTATCCGGGCATAAAGGTTCGCCTTTGTTTATGCGTTTTTATCTTGACAGCCTCAGGATCACCAACGAAAAAATCCTCATCGACCGCAATTATAGACCCACGGTCAGCTGGTTCTCGGATGCAGGACTGATCAATAATGACCCCAGGGTGATTTACCAGAATTTTGGCCTCAGCCTTGGGATGAATCTTGCTTTGCCAGTATTTGATGGCAACCAACGAAAACTCAATCACCAGAAGCTGAAAAGTGAAGAAGATATCAGGGCCGGTTATGCCGGGGCTTTCAACCGCGAATATCAGCAGCAATTGCAGCAATTGTCTGATGAACTGGATCAGACCCGTGCATTGATTCCTGCCGTGAAGGATCAGGTTAGGAATGCGGAACTACTCATAAACCAGGAGAAGGAACTGGTCATCAAAGGATCCGGATCGATCACCGATTACCTGATCGCAGTGAAAAATTATCTGTCGGTGCGAAAAAGCCTCAACCAATATGAAATCAGGTTACTGCAGATCCAGAATGAGATCAACTATCTGAAAGAAAAATGAAAATGAAAAAAACCCGGAGGGGTGACATATTCCAGAATGAAGAATTATGAAAACAGGACAATTTAGAATATTCGCAGTAGTGCCCATAATATTCCTGTTTGCGGGTTGCGGGGGCAGGCAGGAAAGCGGGGAGAAGGAAATCAGGGCGAAAGTGCCGGTAACGGTTGAGACCATTCATACGGCTGATGTTGCAGATTACCTGGAACTGAATGCCACTTCCTCCTTCCTGGTAAAATCGATGATAAAATCACCCATTGCCGGGTATGTCGAAGAGATCATGGTAACCCAGGGAGACAGGGTGCTGAAGAGCCATGTATTGTTCAAACTCCGGACAAAAGAATCGACCGCATTGAAGAATGATTCCCTGAATCCCTATTCTTTTTCGGGGTTGATAACTTTGAAAGCCAACATGGATGGTATTATCCTTTCTGTGGATCATCCCAGAGGGGATTTCATCCAGGAAGGAGACCAGCTGGCAACCATTGCCGTTCCTTCAAGTTTCGTTTATATCCTGGATGTTCCTTATGAATCCGTTTCGTTTATAAAACTTTCTTCTTCCTGCGAGATTTCATTGCCCGACGGGCACACACTGAACGGGAGGATATTTTCACGTTTGCCGTCCATAACGCCCGGTTCACAAACCCAGCGGTACATCATACACCCTGTTGAGACGCAAAATATGCCGGAAAACCTGATCGCGAAGATCCGGATCCTGAAGCGGGTCATACCCAAAGCTGTCCTGTTAACTAAATCGTGTATCCTTGCCGACGAGGTGATGCAACATTTCTGGGTGATGAAACTAATCAGCGATACTGTTGCAGTAAAAATTCCAGTGACAACCGGGTTAAGCAGTGGAAATGACATCGAGATCACTTCACCTGTTTTTTCCCCGTCTGATCTGTTCCTTTCCTCCGGAAACTATGGGTTGGGAGATACGGTAATGGTAGCCGTTAAGAAGAAAATGACATCCAAATAACCTTTTGACCTCCTGATCTTATGCCGGAACACCGCTATTACCGGATCTTTCACAAACCCATTCTGTTCGTCCTGCTGATGGCGGTGGTGGCAGGACTCTACTCCTATCACCGGATGCAGACTTCCCTGTTCCCCGATGTGGTGTTCCCGAAGATCACGGTGATTGCTGATAACGGTGAGCAGCCCGTGGATAAAATGATGATCACGGTGACAAAACCGCTTGAGATCGCGATCAAAAGGGTGAACGGGATCAAGCTGGTACGAAGCAGTACCAATCGCGGCAGCTGTACGATCGAGGCATTTTTTACCTGGAACAGTGATATTCAGCTTACAAAAACACAACTCGAATCGCGTATTGCGGAGATCAAGAACCAGCTTCCATCCACCGTAAATATTGTTGTGGAAGCAATGGGACAAAACATCTACCCGGTCATTGGGTATACTTTGGAGAGCAATACGTTCGGCCAGGTTGAACTGAAGAAAAATGCCCTGTATATGGTGCGCCCGCAATTTTCGATGGTACCGGGTGTTTCCAATGTGGTTGTGCGGGGCGGACGAACCAAAGAATTTGTGATTGCACCGCATTCCCAGCAGATGACCGCACTCGGGATCACACCCCAGCAGATCATAACTGCACTGGGGAATACCAATTTTGTAGAATCGAACGGTCTCTTGTCGGATTACCACAGGTTATATCTTTCCCTTACCGATTCACGGATAAAAACCCTGGGGGAACTGAAAAAAGTCGTTGTGAGGAATGACGGGCACCGGGTTATCCTGTTATCCGATATTGCCGCAATCACCCTTGAGGAACAGCAGGAATTCATCCGTATCAATGCCAATGGACAGGATGCTGTCATTATTGACCTAGTCAAACAAAGGGGTGTCAACCTGATCGATTTTGCAAATGATGTAAAACAGAAAGCAAAAGAGATTCAGCAGCAACTCCCGGAGGGGGTGTATCTTAAACCTTATTATGACCAGTCTGCTTTTGTTTCAAATTCCATTGGGAGTGTCCTGGAATGTATTTATATAGGCCTCATTCTCGCAATCCTGGTTGTGATCCTGTTTCTCCGTTCATTCAGGGCCAGCATAAGTGTTATCCTCATTATCCCGGTCACGCTGGCATTGACATTTTCGGCATTGTACCTGTTCGGTGTTACGCTGAACATCATGTCCCTCGGTGCTATCGCGGCATCGATCGGGCTTATCATTGATGATGCCATCGTAGTGATCGAACGGATCCATCGCATCCATGAAGAACAACCGGATAAAGACAAACATGCGGTGGTTAAGGAAGCCATCCATGGACTTTTCCCTGCCATGGTAGGATCATCGCTGAGTACCATCGTCATTTTCTTTCCTTTCGTCCTGATGAGTGGTGTTGCCGGCAGTTTCTTTAAGGAGTTATCGCTGACGATGGAGATCACCTTGGTTTGTTCTTTCCTCTCAACCTGGCTCGGATTGCCGGCACTTCACCTTTTATTCGGCTATAAGCCTCACCGGAAATTTTCGTTCCTGGCCCGAAAAACCGTTACTGAAGAAAAACCAAGGTCATCCTGGTTGGTCTGGTTTTTTGACAAACCCGCTTATGCCCTTGTTTTCATGCTGGTGCTCTTGATTTCATCAGCTTTCCTGATCAATCAACTGAAAACGGGATTTCTGCCGGTTCTTGATGAAGGAACCATCGTCCTGGATTATTTATCGCCTCCGGGAACTTCTTTGGATGCCTCCGATGCCATTCTCCGGGAAGTCGATACCGTGGTGATGAAACATCCCGAGGTTTCGACTTACATGCGGCGGACAGGGATCAATATGGCTTCAAGCATCAGCATGGCTTCCGGAGTGATCCCTCCAAACGAAGGGGATTACCTCATCCAGTTGAAAAAGGGTACCCGCAAGAAAACGGAAGAGGTCATATCGGAATTACGGCAGCAGGTGGCGTCAAAGGAACCGGCGCTGAATATTGAATTCGGGCAGCGGATTGCCGACCTGCTCGGCGATCTGATCGGAAGGCCACAACCGGTTGAGATCAAGATCTTCGGTGATGACCTGGCGCAATTACATGTGCTGGCATATAAAACACAGGCATTATTAAATAAGATCAGGGGAGTCGCAGATGTTCAAAGCGGCATCATCGTCGACGGTCCCACGATCACCATTGTTCCCGATCCTTCAAAACTGGCGCAGTTCAACCTCTCACCTGCCGACTTCCAGATCCAGATCAGGGCTTGCAATGAAGGCGTCGAAGTCGGTGAGGTACAGGAAGGCGAGCAAATGATCGTGATCCTGATGCGTTTTACCAATTTCAGGGAGAACAGCCTGGAAAGGATCAGAAAGCAGCTGATCTTTGCACCTGACGGGATTTCCCGTCCGCTTGAATACTTTGCAAATGTCGAATTGTCCGCCGGTGACCCTGACATCACCCGTGAAGATCTGAAATCAAATGTCGTGGTGACGGCACGCCTGGATAACCGTGACCTTGGGGGTGCGATCGCTGAAATAAAAGCAGTACTCGGGAAGAACCTTACCTTGGCCCCTGGTTCTTATATTGTTTATGGAGGAACCTATGCCGAACAGCAGTCTTCATTCCGGGAATTGCTGATAATCCTGATCTCCGCGATATTGCTGGTCTTTGCCGTATTGCTGTTCCTTTTCCGGAAGCTGAAGATCACTTTCCTGGTCATCTTTATTTCCACCGCCGGGATCGGTGGAAGCATCTGGACGTTGTTCCTTTCAGGGATCCCGCTGAATGTGGCCAGTTATACCGGAATTATCATGATCGTTGGTATCATCGCTGAAAATGCCATTTTTACCGTCAACCAGTTTTTGGCTACTTTAAAGATAACGGGAAATGTGGATCAATCGATAAACTATGCCATTTCCTTAAGGATCCGTCCGAATTTAATGACGGCCATCGGCGCCATCCTTGCGCTGTCGCCCCTGGCACTGGGATTTGGCATTGGTGCCCAGATGCAGCAACCACTTGCCATTGCAGTGATCGGTGGATTTATCGTCGCCATACCGCTGCTATTATTTGTCTTCCCCACCTTATTAAGGTTGTTATACAAAAAGTCCCTGAGAAACATCAATATAACGGAATAATTCGTATATTTACCTAATCTTCCTATTATTAACATATCAATAATCCCACATGAAAAAATTATTCCCGTTGATCATGGTTTTTATGCTGATGTGCTCGTTTTCATTTTCCCAGAACACTGAAACAACAGCAAAACCGCCTGCAAAGAATTCCCAGGCAACACTTTACAATGATTTCTATGCCGGCTACGGGGCGCTATCCATCTTATATTTCACGGGAAGAATGAAACACAGCTCCGATTATCCGACTGAATCAGGACTCTACGACAACAACAGCTCTTCCGGCAATTCATTTACAGAGCCCCAGTCGGCCGGAACCATTTACCTTGGTTATGCCAGGTCGCTGAACAAAGTGGTTTCCGTTGGATTTATGTTTGGATACCAGAATTTCCATTATACAGGAAAGGGGCACCAGAACTATAACGGAAATGATTCGTTACTTTCCCTCACGTCTGATGACAGGCTGGTGACGGGTATCGCAAGGGTTAGCTTTTGTTACCTGAACAAACCTTTTGTCCGTATGTATTCCGGTATCGGGATTGGCATCACCATTGATTTCGGAAAAGCAACCGTGAATGGCGTGGCCACCACTGAGCGTAAGTTGTGGCCGGGAGGTCAGCTTACCTTGATGGGATTACGGTTTGGCCGGGCCTTTGGGGGATTTCTTGAATTTGGTTTCGGCTCTTATGGGATTCTGAATGCCGGTCTGAGTTACAAGTTTGCAGATTAGATGCATTCTTTTCTGTTATCTTTCGTATAGATCTGTTTATTTTCTCTGTGACTCTCTGTGTTTGACTTTCTTGAATGAAGTCTCTTTCAATTTCATCTTTTCAAATATCTATCTAAAACTTATTGCGGTAGAATCAGGGTTCTGTAGACTATACATTAAAAGAGAAGCATTATTAGCTTACAGACATTGAGATCGCTGATAATGAATTTACAAACACTGGTTTTACTGATATATGAGAATTATCCCTGATAGTCCGAATTCCCAAAATCCTGAGACCCCTTACTGGGATAATACTGGTCAGGTTACAAGAACACTTTACCGTTTGAAATCGAATGGGGCTTTATTTTGTAAAGCCATGGGGAAAAATGCTTCATTAAAAAGGCTTCTGATAACCCGGTTTCCTTACCTTTTCCATGATAGTTATTATCCGCCCAGCATGCATATTGAATTCACCAATGACTGTAACCTCAGATGCATCTATTGTAACAATCCGCATTTCCCCTCCCCCAGAAGAATGATGGATGAAGAAACCTTCAATAACCTGATTACCCAGATAAAAAACTCAAAGATCGACAGGATTTGCATCGGAGGAGGAGAAGCCACCATTCATCCCAACTTTAATGAATACGTTTTCAGGCTCGCCAAGGTGTCAAAAATCCTGACTATTGTAACCAACGGGCATTGGAAGGACAAGGAAATTCCCTACACACTCCTTCGGGCACCGGTTGATTTTATTGAAATTTCGGTTGAGGCCGGGAGCAGGAATGACTTCGAAAAAACCAGGTTAGGCAGCAATTATGACCTGATAATTAATAATCTGAAGGAATTAAAAAGGATCAGGAAGGAATTAAGATCAAGATCGCATATCAATTTCAGGATGATGGTCCGTCCTTCCCAGAAAGGGAAAATAGAAAGTGAAAGCACCCGGTTCTGGAAGCAATTTGGGAACACTGTAATGCCTCAATATATATTGAAAACGGAAGGTGTAACAATGAATTCGGATATTTTTATTCCCAGGCAAATAAACCTGGCACAGTACCCCAAATGCTCATTGCCTTTCAAGAATATCCAGGTCAGGTGTAACGGGGATGTTCCTGTATGCCAGATCTCCGGAAGTTCTTCCGTTTCGGAAAAGAAACTGATCGCTGGAAATATCAATCATGAATCCATTGATAAGATCTGGCAGGGATTGCTTTTCAGACAATATCGAAATGGACACCGACACGGGAAAGAAGAATTGATACCTATCTGCAAAGGATGTAACGGTTGCTAAAATTCCAATAAATGAAAAAGCTGGTCCCATTACTCATGGTTTTTATGCTCATGTGCTTGTTCTCATTTTCTCAGAACAAGGATACGACGGCAAAAACGAGCACCAAACCTATCCCGGCATTGTTAAAGAATGAGATCTATGCTGGCTATGGTGCTTTTTCAGTTTTCTATTTCACCGGAAATTTCAATCACGACAATTATATTTATAGTTTAGCCCACTCCTTTTCCTCTCCCCAGTCGGTTGGTGCTTTTTCTTTTGGTTATAGCCGGTCATTAAGCAGGGTTGTTTCAGTGGGATTATTGTTCGGATACCAGGCCCTTCGTTTTAATGGAAGTGTATCGTTAGAAAATTCCTCTGGCGTAGGGATGACGGTGTATAAGATAACCGCCGATGACAAACTTGTTACTGGGATGGTCGGAGCTACTTTCAGCTACTTTAATAAACCTTGGTTTTGTCTTTATTCAGCGATAGGGGTAGGCCTCACTGTAGATTTTGGAAAACAAGATCTTCCCATTTATGGTAAAACAATATTTGACCCTAAAATTTTACCGGCTGGACAACTAACAGTGATCGGGTTACGATTCGGCCACCAACTAGGAGGATTTGTCGAAGCGGGTTTCGGCTCCTTAGGGATCTTGAATGCAGGTTTAAGTTATAAGTTTACAAAATCAATAATGCATTCTAGAGATACAACATTAAATAACAACTCGAAAAAGACCCAATCAGTTCATTACAACGATTTGTATATTGGTTACGGGGTGCCTTCCTTTTTTTATTTCACAGGAAATTTTAGTCATTTTACTGGTTTGGTGAAATTCATTAATCTGTCAGATCCCCGGTCAGCCGGAAATATTTTTATTGGTTATAGCCGGTCAATCAGCCGGGTAGTTTCAGCAGGATTAATCGTAGGATACCAACATTCACAAATGACGGCCGGTAGAAACAGGTATCCATTTACTGGCGTTGCCAGGTTCACTTTCTGTTACTATATGAAACCCTTAATCCAACTCTATTCCAGGGTCGGAATAGGTATTACCATGGATTTTGGAACAAATTTGAAAACTGGCAAAAATAATGATTTACAGTTGCAGCCTGCATGTGAGATAAATTTGTTGGGATTAAGGTTTGGCCGGGCTTTGGGCGGATTCATTGAAGCCGGTTTCGGCTCTTATGGGATTCTGAATGCCGGTCTGAGTTACA